>Ga0308418_1000051_pt1 | contig 85925 bp, 85 predicted proteins | sample HotsprSampleR4cd_FD_203517 | JGI IMG/M metagenome (GOLD analysis project Ga0308418, IMG submission 203517) | Hot spring phototrophic mat microbial communities from Mushroom Spring, Yellowstone National Park, Wyoming, United States - 20090729_R4cd ... | reverse complement strand
TGCATCAGCGTCTCCAGCGGGTGGTCGCCGATGGGCGCGCTGATTTCGTCGGGCTGCGTGCGCGCGCCGCGAATGGCTTGCTGCAGCGCGAGTTGCCAGCGCGCCTTGAGTTTGCGATCAGGCTTGAAGCGCAACACCAGCCGCTTGCCCTCCACGCCAATCGCCTGCACGCCCAGCGCGTGCGCCAGAATGCGCTGCTCCATCAGCCGAATCAGGCTCTTCAGCGGGATGGGCAGCTCGCCGTAGCGGTCGCGCAACTCGCGCACGAGCGACTTGAGTTCCTCGCGCGTGCGGCTGCCCGCGATGCGCTTGTAGTAGCCCAGCCGCTGCGCGACATCCTGAATGTAGTCGTGCGGGATGTAGGCGTCCACAGGCAACTTGCTGGCGTCGGGCAGCTCCTCGTCAACGGGCGCGTCCAAGCTCCACTGCGTTTCGCCTTGACGCAGGCGGCGGATGGCGTCGCGCAGCATCGCCTGATACAGCTCCAGCCCGACGGAGCGCATCGCGCCGTGCTGCTCCTCGCCGAGCAGGTTGCCCGCGCCGCGAATCTCCAGGTCGCGCATCGCCAGCGCGAAGCCTGAGCCTAAGTGCGAGAACTCGCGCAGCGCTTGCAGGCGGTCTTCCGCCTTCTCGGTGAGTTTGCCCGCGCGGTACAGGAAGTAGGCATACGCTTGACGATCCGACCGCCCTACGCGCCCACGCAACTGATACAGCTGCCCCAGCCCGAACCGCTCCGCGCCCTCCACAATCAGCGTGTTCACATTCGGCATGTCCAGTCCGTTTTCGATGATGGTGGTGCTGACCAGCACATCGTACTCGCGGTTGTAGAACGCCAGCACGGTCGCCTCCACCTCCTGCGGGGGCATCTGCCCGTGCGCGACAGCAATTCGCGCGTGCGGAACCAGCCCGCGCAACCGCTCGGCGACATGCGTGATGCCCTGAATGCGCGGCACGACATAGAACACCTGCCCGTCGCGCTGCAACTCGCGCAAAATCGCCTCGCGCGTCATCCAGTCGGTGTAGGGCGCGACGATTGTGCGTATCGGCAGCCTGCCTGGGGGCGGGTCGGTAATCATGCTCATGTCGCGGATCTCGGTCAGCGCCATATACAGCGTGCGCGGGATGGGCGTCGCGCTCATCGACAACACATCGACCGTGCCGCGCAGCTTTTTGAACTTCTCTTTCTGCATCACGCCGAATCGCTGCTCCTCGTCGATAATCACCAGTCCCAAGTTTTTGAAGGCGACATCGTTAGACAGCAGGCGGTGCGTGCCGATGACCATGTCGACTGCGCCCGTTTTCAGCCCGTGCAGGATGCGCTTCTGCTCGGCGGGGCTAATCAGGCGGCTGAGCAGCGCGACCTGCACGCCGAACGGCTCGAACCGCTCCTTGAAGGTCTGGTAGTGCTGGTACGCCAGAATGGTGGTGGGGCACATCAGCGCGACCTGCCTGCCTGCCATAATCGCTTTGAAGGCGGCGCGCAGGGCGACCTCCGTCTTGCCGAAGCCGACATCGCCAATCAGCAGCCGATCCATCGGGTGGGGCGATTCCAAGTCTGCCTTCACTTCGGCAATCGCGCGCAGTTGCCCCTCGGTCTCGATGTAGGGGAACATCGCCTCCATCTCGGCTTGCCACGGGGCGTCCTCGCCGTAGGTGGGGCGGGTGGCTTTCTCGCGCAGAGCGTAGATGCGCACCAGCTCTTCGGCGACCTCTTTCGCTTTTTGGCGGGCGCGGGCGACCGTGCGCGCCCACACCATGCTGTTCAGCCGCTTGATTTCGGGCGGCTTGTCGTCGGGCGCAAGGTACTTCTGGATGCGGTCTAACTGGTCTACGGGCACGAAAATTCGGTCGGGGTGGGCGTATTCAATCAGCAGGTACTCACGCTTGACCCCGTCGCGCTCCAGCGTCGTTAGCCCTCGGAACACACCGACGCCGTGATAAAGATGCACCACATAGTCGCCTGGCTGCAAGTCCATAATCGAAGTGATGGGCACGCCTTCGGTGAATCGGCGCGGGGGCAGGCGCAGGCGATGGTTTTCGAACAGCTCGGCGTCCGTGATGAGCGCGAACTGCTGGGCGTCCCACACGAACCCGCCGCCGAGGTTGCCCTGAAACAGCTCGACGCTGCCTACCAGCGACGCCTCGTGCAAGGCGCGGCGCACTTGGGTGGGGCGGTCAGTGGCGACGACGATGCGGTAGCCCGCCTGCTGCCAGCGGTAGACGCGCTGCCACAGGTCGGCGACTGTGCCCGTTGCCGTGCGCAGCGTGCGCGTGCCCAGCTCATACTCCTGCGCGACGGGGAACGGCTTGCCCCCCGCTACAATCGGGTCGCCCAGCAGCAGGCTGGCGCGGCGGCGTATCACACGCTCGAACGGCTCCAGATACTCATCGGGCTGCAGAGGCGGGATGTCGCCGCGTTCGGCGCGTGAGGTCAGCGACTGCGCCAGCTCCTCGACGGCGCGGTCGTAGGCGGTATTGAGCATCAGCGGCTCGTCCAGCACCAGCCAGCCGCTTTCGGGCAGGTAGTCCAGTAGGCAGGCGCGCGCGGGCAGCAGCCATGGCAGGTACAGCTCTAGTCTGTCAAACGGCGCGCCTTGCATCAGAGGGCGCAGGTCGTCTTCCAGATTCTGGCGCAGGGTCGGCTGCAGCGCGGCGGGCTGATGGGCAATCCGCGCCTCCCACTCCGCGCGGACGCGCTCGGCGACTTCGGGCGCGCCCATCGGCGCCTCGCGCGCGGGCAGTAGCACGGCATACTTGACCTGCTTGACCGAACGCTGGGTGGCAGGCTCGAACAGGCGCAGGCTGGCGATTTCGTCGCCCCAGAACTCGATGCGCACGGGCAACTCCGCGCCCATCGGGAACACATCCACAATTCCGCCGCGCCGCGCGAAGCGTCCGGGCAGGCGCACAGGCTCTTGGTACTCGTAGCCGTCTTCGGCGAGTCGGCGCAGCAGCGCGTCGGGCGCGATTTGGCACAGCCACTCGTGCGTGTCGGGCGGCTCGGCGTCAGGCAGACACAGGCGCACCAGCTCCGCCTCGAACAGCGCGGGCGGCATCGTGCGCTGCAGCGCGGCGGCAATCGGCGCGAGGATGCACACCGCCTCGCCCCGATGCAGCGCGTGCAGGGCGCGTAGGCGTTCGTGTAGCGTCTCCTGCTCCACCCCTGTCGGCTCCAGCAGGGGGGTCAGGCTGCTGGGCAGGCGCAGTAAGCGGTCTTCGGGCAGCCCCAGACGCAGCAGCACCGCCAGCCACTGCTCGGCGCGCGACAACGAGGGCGTCAGCACCACCACAGGCTGGGATTGCTCGGCAAGCCACGAAGCGAGTAGCACAGGGCGCGACTCAAGGCACACCTCGCGCCAGACGGTAGGGTCGCCATGCGTCGGCGCGGGCGTCGCCTCGCCCACCTGAAGCAGCCACTCAGGCAGCATATAGCGGGAATTGTACCTGTTGGGGGACATTAAAAAATGGTTGCGGGGGTGGGATTTGAACCCACGACCTTCGGGTTATGAGCCCGACGAGCTACCGGACTGCTCCACCCCGCGTCGTTACGCCAGTAATATACCCTATCCGCAGGGTGGCTTGTCAAGGGGTGGGGGGCGCATTTACCCACACCCCTTGACACACCCCCGCGCGTTTGGGGTATAGTTATACCGTGTGCGGACGTGGTGGAATTGGTAGACACGCTAGATTCAGGTTCTAGTGGGCGCAAGCCTGTGGGAGTTCGAGTCTCCCCGTCCGCACCATGGCGGCGTAGCTCAGTTGGTGAGAGCGACCGGCTCATACCCGGTAGGTCGGCGGTTCGAGTCCGCCCGCCGCTACCAGCTGTATCTTTTCCTCTGCCGAACCCCACTTGGACACCACCGGTGGAAATTGCCCCGTTTCGGGAGATTCACCATGACCCACCGGGCAGCATTCGAAGTGCATGAGACCTTAGAACTTTGGGACTGCTACGAACTGTGGCTGGAGAGTATGCATGCGCGTGGACTCGCGCCTAAGACTATCGCTATCTACCGCCTCGAAGTCGGGCAATTCCTGCGCTTCTTGCACGAGCAGCTGAACCTGACGACGCTGGACGCCGTAAGACCCGTGCATATCCGCAAGTGGCTAATCCACCGCCAACAGCAGGGGGTGTCGAACCGCCAACTGCGGAACGACTATCAGTCGCCCGCCACCTTCTGGCGGTGGTGCTTGCGTGAGGAACTCACCACCAATAATCCCTTCGCGAAGGTGGAGAAACCGCGCCAGCTGCCGACGCTGAAGCCTGCGCTGACGCCCGACGAGGTGGAACAGATTCTGCAGGCGTGCGAGGGCAAGCACTGGCTCCGACTTCGTGATAAGGCACTGTGTCTGCTCCTGCTGGACACAGGGCTACGCATTCACGAGGCGCACAAGCTGACCGTCGCCGACGCCCAACAGGAAAATGTGCTGATTCGAGGCAAGGGCGGGAAGCAGCGCGTGGTGTTCCTCTCAGCTGAAGTGCGCCTCGCCATAAAGCGGTATCTCAAAGCGTGCCCCTACCCACTAACCGACGACTCTCCACTCTGGCAGGGTGTGAACGGCGCACTGACCCTGTGGGGCATTATGGAGGTGGTGGAGAAGATAGGCAAGCGTGCTGAGCTGCCCAAGCCTCTGGGCGCACACACCTTCCGTCGAACCTTCGCCACTTGGAGCCTGCGCAGCGGAATCGACCTCGAACAGCTACGCCAACTCATGGGACACAGCGACTACACGGTACTACGCCAATACCTCGCGCTGGTGGAAGCGGACTTGAAACGCGCCCACCAGCAGCACAGCCCGCTGAATAACCTGCGCAAGCACACGCGAAAATAGCGCAACGCTTGCGCAATTTCAGCAGCGAGGCGCGGGGCTACTCGCCCTGCGCCTCGACTTCGAGGGGAGCAGGTTCAGGAACCTGTGCCTGCTCAGCGATTAGACGCAAGTTTCGCGGGTAGTGTGTTATGAGATTCTGCGCCTGCTGCTTGCTAATCGGCTCCTGTGGGTGCTGGCGGTTCCACTCGGCAATAATCGCCTTCCACTTCGCGCGAGGGTGCTGTAGCCGATACTCTTCCACAAAGCGCACGAACCGCGCCGTGAACTCGCTTATGCCCTTGTACCGCGCCTTGCGCTTGTGGGCGCGGCGCACTTGTGCGTAGACACGCGCCACCTCGTCGGACTGCATGTAGAGCGGAACACGCACGCTGAGGAACGACAGCCCCGAAGCGAGGCTCCATTCCGTCCTGACGCCAATCGGCAACCCGTCGGGCACGCGATTGGACAGCGCGAACTCTACCGCGTCGCACTCGCGCCAACCGCAGGCACTCACCAGCGACTGAACCGCCTGCCAGAGCCACCACAACGCGCCGTCGCAACGCACGGTATAAACGCGCCCGCCGTAGTGCAGCGACTCGCAACGCGCTTCCACCTTCACAACCGCGCCCTGTTCCAACTGCACGGGCTGCCCGTTGCGAATTGCCTCCAACACGCGCGATTCTGCTTCGGGCGCAAGCACAAAGCGCACGGACGGCAACGGCTCCCCGTCGCTGAGGTGCTGCCTAAGCCAATCGGGAATGTGTTCCACAGGCACGGACGCGCCTTGCAGATAGCGTTCCCTTAGCACTCGAAGCGGGTAGAGTAAATCGCCCTGCTCCACAAACGGAAGCTGCTCTGAAACTTCTCGCGCCTGCATAGCCGCGAACGCACGCGCCAAAGCAGTGGTGGAGTAAATGCTGTCGGACTTCTCCTTCGGTTCCATACGGCTCGTGAAAAAACTGCGCAACTGGGCGAGTGCTTGGCGTTCCTCTTCTTTCCCTCCAGCTTCGAGAGCTGCTACCAACGCGCCGACCAGCCCTTCGAGTTCCGCCTCTTTCCAGAGTTCGTCTGGCACTTGCAGGCGCAATCGGCGTTCCACTTCAGCCCTTGTATCCATATAAGCTCGCATAGTGTGGTTATAAGTATACTCGCTGTATATCGCAGGAGGCAACAGCGATGGCAACGATACGCGAACTTCGGAAGCGGTTAGGGCTGCCAGTGGACGCGCTGGCGCACAAGGCGGGTGTCTCGACTCGCCACATAGTGCTGTGGGAAAAATACGGTCTGCCCCCGCGCAGCCGTGCGACGGTAGAGAAAATCGCGCGTGTGTTGGGCGTGGAGCCTGACGAGCTGCTAACGGACGCCGAGAACGCGAAGGGGGTGAGCGACGCATGACGCGCCGACACACCCCCAATCGGCTAACACTGGACGCAATTCTACCCTACCTGCGCACGAAGCGCATTAGCAAGCGCAACGGCGAACGGCATGTGCTGGCGCACTGCCCTGCGCATGACGACGCCAATCCGAGCCTGAGCCTGACCGAGAAAGCCGACGGCACGCTGCTGTGGAAGTGCTTCGCGGGCTGCTCACAGGACGCCGTGCGCGAGGCGTTAGAGCGACTGGCTGACACACAACCCGCAACCGCCCGCCCGATTGCGCCTCGCAACGGGCGCACTGGACAGCGAAGCACACCCCCATACCGACCTGTGCGCCTTGCGGAACTCGCTGAAGACAAGCAACTGGACGCCGAGAAATTTCGCGCGTGGCATGCGCACGAGATCCCTGCTGGACACGCGCCCGAAGCCCCCTACGGCGGGATTGCAATCCCCTACCGCACGCGCGAAGGCGAACTGCACGCTGTGCAATACCGCCTCACGGAGGAGAAAGTGGAGGGGGTAGACCGCTTCAAGTGGCGCAAGAGCGACACGCCGATTCTGTATGGGCTGTGGCGACTGTGCGAGTGGACAGGCAGCGACACGCTGTACCTGTGCGAGGGTACAAGCGATACTTGGACTCTGTGGCATGCCGACCTGCCTGCTCTGGGCATACCGAGCGCAAGCACTTGGCGTGAAGAGTGGTGGCGCGAGGTGGAGGGTTTCGAGCGAATCGTGCTGATTCCCGACGCCGACGACGCTGGCGCAGGATTGGCACAGAAACTCGCCGAGACCTGCCCTGACCACTTGCAGGAGCGCGTTTATGTGCTGCACTTGCCCGAAGGAGTCAAAGACGCGAACGAGCTTTGGCAGCAGGTGGACGCCGACCCAGAGCGGTTCAAGGAGGCTTTGAACTTGGCAACTTGGCAACCGCTTAAGGAATTGCCAACTTGCCAAGTTGCCAACTTGCCAGAAACCGACGACCTGCCCCTGCTTGCGCCTCTCAGCGAGCTGCTCTCCAGCGACGCCGAACACGAACTGGAGTATGTTCCGCTGCTGGGCGTGGACGGGCTAATCGCAAGGGGCACAATCACCCTGCTGGGCGCACACCCCAAAGCGGGCAAGACCACCCTGCTGATACACGCCTGCCGTGCGTGGGTGCAGCAGAATCGGCGCGTGGTGTACCTCTCGGAAGATTCGCGCCCAGTGTGGCGCGAGCGGGTGAAGCGGTTCCCCGAACTGAACACACTCATTCTGAACGCTATCCCTCGCGCCCACCCAGAGAACTGGGCGCGTGCTGTGCGCGAACTGGAGCCCGATATTGTGATTGTGGACACCATACGCCGATTTATGCCCCCCAAAGACGAGAACGACTCGGCGTCGGTTTCGCTTGCGCTGACGCCCTTTGTGGACTTGCAGCAGGAGCTACCGCGAACCGCAATCGTGCTGGTTCACCACACGAAAAAGAGCCTCAGCAGCGACGGCGAGATCACCGATATTGCAGGCTCCCATGCGTTCACGGCTGAGGTGGACGCGATTCTGCTGCTTGCGCCTGTGAGGGAGCATAAGCGACAGCGGATACTTACGCCGATAGCAGGCAGGCTGTGGACACTCTCTCCAGAGCCGTTGGTGCTGGAACTCTCAGAGGACGGCAGCGAATACCGCGTGCTGGGCACGGCTGGTGAGGTGCTTCCAGAGTCGCACGCCCAAAGCACGCGCGAGAAGGTGCTGCAGGCGATTCGCGTGCTGGGTGAAGCGACGCGAACGGAGATAGAGGAATACCTGCGTGAGATTGGAGAGAAGATTCCTGAGCGCACGATTCGGGACGCGCTGCAGAGGCTTTATGAGGACGGCAAAGTCGAACGCGAGCGCGTTGGTCGTGGAGGCGCGTTCACCTATCGGGTTGCGGAAGTTGGCAACTTGGCAACTTGGCAACCTCTTAATAACTTGCCAACTTGCCAACTTCGCGAAGCAGCGCAGGTAGACGCCTCCACCCTCTTCACGCTGGCAGCGGAGCGTGGCTACCCTGCACTGGTGGTGGAGTATCCCGACGGCAAGGCGCGATTCCATATCGCGGGCACGCGCGAGGGCTGGGAGCTTGCACTGCCCGAGCTGGAGCGCGAGAATCTGCTCCAATCGGCATATCACGCGCTGCTGGAGCCGAGCGACGCGCCTACTGCCGAGCCACTTCCCGACCTGCCTGCAGTGTTCCAGAACCGCACGCCGTTGGTGTGGGACTCGATAGACGATTGGCTGCAATCCGCTTCCAATCCTGAAGACCCCTACAGCTTGGAGCCAGCCGAGCTGGACGCGATTCGCGTTATGCTGGCATACGCTGAGGCGCGAGGCTTCCCGTCGCTGGAAGTGGGCGGCTACACCATTCGCGGCGATATGGCGGGCTGGATACAGGCAGCGAAAGACCTCAGAGGCTTGCCTGCCGTTGCGCTGGCGACGCGCCTGCTGCACGCTTTGGACGCGAGCGGTACTCCGCACGCGCCAACACACAACACACTACTTCGCAACGGCGACGCGGGTGCTACCCCGTCGCAGCTCACCATAGAGGAGGTATGAGCTTATGGCACTCACAATAACAGCGCAGGGCACTGACCCCCTGCCAACAGGCGAATACCGCGTCGAGCTGACCGCAATCGAGCTGGAGGACGGCAACTACGGCGAGCAGCTGAAGTGGACTTTCAGCGTGCTGGACGCAGGGCGAAGCCTCGTGGCGTACTCCAGCCTCTCAGCGAGCCTCGCGAGCAAGTGCATGCGCTGGGCGGGCGCACTGCTGGGACGCCCAATCCAGCCCAAAGAGCAGGTGGACTTCGAGGCGTTGGTCGGCAAGACCGCAATCGCCGTCGTGGTGAAACAGCGCAAGGACGACGGGCGCGAGTTCAACAAGGTCGACGACCTGCTGCCCGATAAGGAGGCTGACCCCTTCGCCTAACACACAGGGGCGAGGCGTGCTACCACACGCCCGCCCCGCCTTACTTCAGGAGGTGATAAGCATGCAGAGTATACCGATAGCGAGCATACGAATCGAGAACCGCCTGCGCCCGCTGAACGACGCGAAGGTGGCTGAGCTGGCTGCCAGCATAGCCGAGCTGGGGCTGCTCCAGCCGATTGGCATACGCCCTGACGGAACGCTGGTGTATGGCTACCACCGTCTGGAAGCGTGCAAGCGGCTGGGGTGGACAGAGATACCCGCCGTTGTGGTGGACGGCGACGACCTACGCGCTGAACTCGCTGAAATCTCCGAGAACTTGATACGGAACGAACTCACGCTGCTGGAGCGAGCGGAACACCTCGCGCGGCTGAAGACGGTCTATGAGCAACTGTACCCGAACACGCGAGGCGTGGGACGCCCAACGAAAAATGGCGCAACCGTTGCGCCATTTTCGTCGTGGGCAGCGGCGCAGACGGGGCTGGCACAGCGCACGGTTCAGCACTATGTGCAGCTGGCGGAATCGGTTGCGCCCGAAGTGCGGAACGCGATACGGCGCACGCCGATTGCCAGCGACGGAGCCGAGCTGAAATCGCTGGCGTCGCTGGAGCCCCAGCAGCAACGCGCCGTTGCGGAGCTAATCGCAAGCCGTGAAGCAGTCAGCGTGCGCGAGGCGACGCGCGAGCTGGCACGGCGCGAGTTTCTGCAGTGCGAGAGCGCAGGTGAGCTGCCTACGCATGTGCAGATACGGCACGGCGACTTCCGAGAGGTGCTGAGCGACCTGCGCGGGCAAGTGGACGCGATCATTACTGACCCGCCGTATCCTGCCGAGTATGTGGCACTCTTTGGCGACCTCGCGCGAATCGCTGCTGAACTGCTGAAGCCGTCGGGCGTGCTGGTGGTCATGACGGGACACTTGTACCTGTACGAATACATGACGCTGCTGAATCAGCACTTGCGCTACCGCTGGATATGTACCTATCATACGGACGGCGCGAAAGCGACAGTGCATGTGGCGCGATTCGGGCAGGCGTGGAAACCGCTGCTGGTCTATGTGCGCCATAACGCCGAGAACTTGCGCTTTGTGTGCAGCGACTACTTCTCAGCAGCGCACAACACAGCGGACGGCGTGCAGAAAGAGCTTCACCACTGGCAGCAGTCGCTGGACGGGTTTACCGAAATCGTGCAGCGGTTCACGGAGCCAGGCGACTTGGTGGTCGACCCGTTTCTCGGCAGCGGTACGACTGCGCTGGCGTGCTTGCAACTCGGCAGGCGGTTTATTGGCTGTGATATTGACGCGGGCGCAGTGGCAATCGCGCGACGGCGCGTGCAGGACGCCCTGAAAGGAGGCGAGCAGCCGTGAGCGCAACGCGCCAGCGACTGGTGATTTACGGCGCACAGGGCAAGATTCGGGGCATAATCGAGAACCGAGTCTTGCGCAAGGAGATACGCGGGCGCATTCACCTGTTGCGCAAGCCCCCTGCAATCGCGCTGGACGCCCGCATGTATGACCGCTACCGCCCCCACTTTGACGAGATAGAGATCACGGACGCCGACACGGGGATTGTGTACCGCGTGGCGGCGGGCTACTTTGACAGGCGTCGCTTCGAGATAGAGCGGGGCTACGGCAAGCAGTATGCGCTGGGGCTGAAACACTGGCACACGAACGCGCCCGTTGGCGGGCAGCAACGGTTCGAGCTATGAGGCGCGAGCGCGAGAAGGACTTCCAACGAGCCGTGATAGACCTCGCTCGCCTCACAGGCTGGCGGGTACACCACACCCGCCCAGCCCTCACCCAGCGGGGCAGGTGGCTCACGCCGATTCAGGGCGACGCGGGGTTCCCCGACCTCGTGCTGTGCCGACCACCTCGCCTAATCCTTGCCGAGCTGAAGCGCAACGGCGCACGCCCGACACCAGCGCAACGCGCGTGGCTGGAGGCGTTGCAAGCGTGCGCAGGGGTGGAGTGCTACTTGTGGACGCCCGACGACTGGGACGCGATTATAGACGCGCTGCAGCGCAGGTGAGAGTGTATATCGCGTGCTATGCGCCTGACTCGGAAATCGCGCCGAGCGCGAAAACGGCTGCTGGAGCTGCTCAGCGAGGGCTGCAGCATATCCCAAGCGTGCGCTGCCGTCGGGATTGGCAGGCGCACTTTCTATGTGTGGCTCCAGCACGACGCCGACTTCGCGTCGGCGGTAGACCGTGCGCACACGCGCCTAATCGCGGCTGCTGAGCGCACGCTGCAACGCGCGATCGAGCATGGGGATACCCGCGCGGCTATGTGGCTGCTGGAACGCCTCGCGCCCGAATACCGTTTACCGCGCGAGAGTGCGCCGAGCGCAACTGAGAACTACCGCGTCGAACTGGAAGTGGTGAACGCGCCCGAAGTGAGCTTTGAGGAGCTGCTTCGCGAGGCGTTGGAAACGGGGTGAATTTCGCGCGAATTTGGCTTCTGGGGCGCGTCTAAGTGGCTGCATGGCTTCTGATACCCGCTACTTGCGCCGTGCGCTGTGAGCGTGAAATTGCACAGAATGCACACCCTCGCGCCGTACCGTTGCGGAATTTTCGCGAGCTACTCCAGTCCCAGCATGCGCCGTATCTTCTGCAGGGCTGTTTCGGCGAGCGTGCGCTGCTTGGGGGTGAGCGTTGCGCCTTCGGCATAGAGCCACACGGCGCGTTCCTCTTCTGAGCTGAGCTGCTCCAGAGCCGAGCGCACAAGCGCGAGCTGAACCAGCTGCCACCAATCGGGCGATTCGCTGTGAATCACGCCTCGATTCTACCGCCAGCTGGCAGGAATCTTCCACAGGGGCGCGAACAGAGGAAGTGCCCGCCCCGTTGGGCTGAACGGGCGGGCGTGGCTTCAGCAGGTGAGGGCTACTGAAGCGGTCGAGAGTATACCGCATGTGCCTCTAAACTCCTGCTGAGAGCCTCTGTATGCCCACCAATCGGGGAGCCTGACCCTGACAACAGGCAAGACGGGGATAGACCCACCGGGCGGGAGTCTTCGGTTTTGGGGCTCTCAATATGTGGGATACAAGAGGGCTTCAGAAGGGCTACAGGTTGTGTGGAATGAGGCGTAGCTCAGTTGGTGAGAGCGACCGGCTCATACCCGGTAGGTCGGCGGTTCGAGTCCGCCCGCCGCCACCATCCCGAATTTGAGTTCAAGTCCGCTCGCTACACCTCACCAACCAACGCCCAAAACAGGCGCGTCCGGTGGGTGCTTTGTGTGGCGTCGGATTAGGCGCGTCGCGAGGCAAAACATGCTAAACGGTCTCTGACGGGCAGTAGCGAATCGCTGCGAGAGGCACAATCCCTGCCTCCGCGCCGCGGCGCAGGAACTCTGCAATCGCGCGCCTGCCCCGCTCGCCCATCTCCAGCGTCAGCGCGTTCACATACATCCCGACGAACCGATCGGCGGTGTCGGGGTCAATCCCGCGCCCGAACTGCAAGGCGTAGCGCATCGCCTGCTCGCGGTTCTCCAGCCCCAGCCGAATGCTTTCGCGGAAGGCGCGAGCGATTTCGCGCTGCACCGCTTCGGGCAGGTCGCTGCGCACAGCGTTGACCCCCAACGGCAACGGCAGCCCACCCGTCTGCTCGCCCCACCAGACGCCCAAGTCCAGCAGCAAGTGCAACCCCGCCTCACGGTGGGTCAGCTGCCCCTCGTGAATCAGCAGCCCGACGGGAACCTCGCCACGCTGCACAGCGGGCATAATCGCATCGAAGGGCATCTCCACAGTCTGCGCGTCGGGCAGAAACAGGCGCAACGCCAAGTACGCACTGGTCAGGTAGCCTGGCACGGCGATGGTGTAGTCCCGCAGCTGCTCCAGCGGGATGGGTTCGCGGGCGACCAGCATCGGTCCGTAGCCGTCGCCGAAGCTGCCCCCCTGATTCAACACCACATAGCGGTCGGCGACATACGCCAAGTTATGCACCGACAGGGCGGTGAACTCCAGTTTGCCCTCGCGCGCCCACTCGTTGAGCGTCTGGATATCGCGCAGCACATGCTCGAACTGCAGCTGGGTGTCTACCAAGCCTTCGGCGAGCGCCCAGAACATGAAGGCGTCGTCGGCGTCAGGGCTGTGCCCAAGCCGAATGGTCATCGTGCGCCCTCCGCCTGTGCCAGCCCCTGCTGCTTGGCGACCTCGAAGCCCTTGACAATCTCCAGCGCGATTTCCTCGTCGTAGATGGGGAAGATTTGCACATCGGAGCTTTGGAGCATCGAGAATCGGCTCATCAGCCACCAGCCGCTGCCGACTTCGGGGCTGATAATCGGCGACGCCCACGGCTGCTCGCCGACCATCACGAGCAGGCGTTCGTCGCGCGGTTTCTCGCCGAGCGCGCGCAGGCGGGCGACCTGCTCGCGGGCGTAGTGCCACAGGCGGGCGCGCCCTTCCGCTGTCAGGCGCAGATGCACCACAAAAAACCGCCCTTGCGCCCGCAGCGTCTCGGCGGCGCGCTCCTCCATCCACGCTTGCTCGATGTGCTGCTCGGTCAGCACCACAGGCAGCGTGCGAATGACCTCCTCAATCGGCACGCGCTTGAAGTTCTGCTGGTCTTCCGCGCCGAGCTCGGGGCGCGCGAAGTCCGCCTCGCGCAGCTGCTCCATCACTTTGGGCACCTCATGCGTGATGATGATTTTCCAGCGGCGCTCCTCCATCTCGCGCGCGGGGAAGCCGAACACCGTAAAGCGCGACGGCTGCAGCTTTGAGAGCTGCATACGGCTCGCCTGATAGTAGCCGATGCCCATGTTGCCCAGATAGAGCGCGAGCAACACCCCAATCACAACGATAGCAAGCCGCGTGGTTGAACGCTGACCGATACGCATAACGCCTCAAGTATACCCGTCGCTACTTCTTGAAGCCGTGTTCGATCTTCTTCCAGTAGGTCTCGAAGTCGAAGCCAGGGCTGTGCGCGGGCACATGGCATGTCATGCATGACTTTTCGCCCGCCTTGCCGAGCCGATGGTTTTCGGGGTCTTGCACATGCTTGCGGGCGGGTCCGTGGCAACTCTCGCAGCCGACATCCTTGAGGGTGGGCGTCTTCTGCATGCTCTGGAACCCGCCCTCGAACTCCATCCCGACCACATGGCATACGACGCATTCGGGGTCTTTGTCGTGTTTCTCGTCGATGAGCGTTTGCATGGCTTTTGCGTGTGCGGTGCGCTGCCAGATGCGGTAGTCTTCGGCGTGGCAGGGCATGCAGGCGCGGCTGCCCGCGAAGGTATCGCCGCTCACTGTCGGTCGGCGCGGCGCCATCGCCAGCAGGTCTTCCGCTTCTACCCGCGCCAAGTAGCCGAGTTTGATGCCCAGCGCTTGCTCGTCGTCCTTGAACGCTTCGGTCAGGCGCGTATGCTCCACGCGGGCGATTTCGTAGGGTGCGCTCTCGCTCAGGTGCGCGATGCCGACGAACTTGGCGTCGTTGCCCGCGAAGACGAGGCGCGTCTGCCCGACTTGCTTGGTGGGCAGGGGTCCGTCGCCGCCGCCTGCATACACCATCAGGTGGAAGTAGGGGTGCGCCTGCGCCAGTTGCGCCGCCTCCTGCTCCGTGCCGTAGAACAGCAGGATGCGCAGGTCGCCCATCGATTCGATTTGTGGGCGCAGCGCGTCCAGTTGCTGTGCGGCGGGCGTGATGCTGAGATGGGGGTTGCGCTGGCGTATCGCGTCGGCATACTTCTCGGAGATTAGCCCGACAATCAGCGCGCGCACGGGGCGGTTCAGGTGGCGTTTCTCGACCAGCGTGAAGGCGTCAAACGCGGGGTTGCCCCCCTCCTGCACATTCCCGCAGAGCATTGTCCCCTTGAACTGCGCCTGCAACGCACGCAGGTAGTCCATCCCCAGCATAAAATCGTACTTGCCCAGGTTGAGCGCGTCGTAGCCCATCGCGTTGAGCATCTCGATGAGCGCCTCGGCTTTCAGCTCGTCTTGGCGTCCTGCGGCTTTGGTCAGGTCGCCGTTTTCGAGCGCGAGCAGCGTGTGCTTCTCGGCGAGTTGCTTGAGCAGGGTCGCACGGCGGGGGATGCCGCCGACCATCGGCTTGCTGCAGCCGCAAGGCGTCAGGTAGCCGTTGATTTCCGAGCCAAAGACAATGCTAAGCGGCAACGCGCGCGGCTCAGGCACAGCAGGGCGATAGAAGCCCAACGCCGCAAGCGCAACAAACGGGATTAGCAACACCACCCATCTCGAACGCATGGTTTCACCTACCGTTATTATACCAAACGAACGGAAACCTTGCAGGGGAGAATTGAGCTTAGTCCGCACAGAGGGTATCCTATGGCGCGGAGATGACTCTTGAGGCGCTTCTGAAAGCCAAGCGGGACGAGATCCTGCAGGTTTGTGCGAAGTACGGCGCGCGGAATGTGCGCGTCTTCGGCTCCGTTGCGCGCGGCGAAGCCGACGAGCAAAGCGATATCGACTTGCTCGTGGAGTTTGAACCCAACCGAAGCCTGCTCGACCACGCGGGACTCTGGGTCGAACTTCAGGAGCTGCTGGGGGTCAAAGTGGATGTGGTCAGCGAGCGCGGTCTCAAGCCCCGTATCCGCCAACGAGTCTTACAAGAGGCGATCCCGCTATGAGGAACCCTACGGAACGCCTGAGAGACATCTTGGACGCGATAGAAAACATCGAGCGATACTCAGTAAGAGGTCGTGGGGCATTTGAGCAAGACGAGCTGGTTCGGATATGGATTTTGTATCACCTTCAGATTATTGGTGAGGCAGCAGCACAACTGGGTAGGGTTTTTCACGCGGCGCACCCTGAAGTTCCATGGGCGCAGATTGTTGCCATGCGAAATGTATTAGTACACGCCTACTTCGGGGTAGACCTCAACGAGGTCTGGAGAACCGTAGAGAGCGACCTTCCCATTCTCAAGCAGCAGATTGAGGCGCTCATAAATCAGCTCCAGACGCAGGGTGGCAGTGAGTAGTTGCTTACTCCCGTGAAGCCTGATTCGGCGAGAAGTCTTGTCGGGTACAATTCGCGTGATGTCTATGCCAAGCCTGCGGGCGTCTTGGGGCAAAGTGCGTATCTTCCTCGAAGCCATCAAGTTCGAGCATACGATTTTCGCGTTGCCGTTCGCGCTGCTAAGTTTACTCTACGCAGCGGAGGGGTTGCCGCCTGCGCGCGTGGTGGGCTGGATTCTCGTGGCGATGGTGTCGGCGCGCACGGCGGCGATGGCGTTCAATCGGCTGGCAGACCGCGATATAGACGCCCTGAACCCGCGCACGCGCACGCGCGCCTTGCCCACAGGCTTGCTGACCCCGCGCCAGATGGCGATGGCAACGGCAGTCGCGGTTGCCGTGTTCCTCTACGCCGCGTGGCAGTTGAACCCGCTGTGCCTAATGCTTGCACCCGTTGCGCTGGCGGTGATTCTGGGCTACTCCTACTCCAAGCGGTTCACGCCGCTGTCGCACTACTGGCTGGGGCTGTCGTTGGGGATCGCGCCGAGCGCGGTGTGGATTGCCGTGCGCGGGACGCTGGAGTTGCCCCCCGCGTGGCTGACGCTGGGCGTGATGCTGTGGGTGGCGGGCTTCGACATCTTGTATAGCCTGCAGGACGAGGCGTTTGACCGTGCGCACGGCTTGCGCAGCCTGCCCCAGACGCTGGGCGCGGCGCGGGCGATACTCGTCTCGCGTCTGTCGCACGCACTGTGCATCCCGCTGTTTGCGCTGGGAGGCGTCGCGCTGGGGGCGGGCGCGTGGTATTTCGTGGGCGTTGCGTTCGCCGCGCTGATGCTCGCCTACGAGCAGTCGCTGGTCAAGCCCGACGACCTCAGCCGCCTCGATGTCGCGTTTTTCACGCTGAACGGCTATGTGAGCATCGGACTGTTTGTGTTTGCGCTGTTGGATCGGGTGCTGTGATGCGGAAACTGCGCGTGGGCAGTGTGCCCTATATTAATGCCGCGCCGCTGACGCGCTGGCTGGAGATCGACGAGGCGACGCCGTTCGTGGAGGTTGTGTATGCCCCGCCGTCGGTGTTGGCGCGACAGTTGCAGGCGCGGGAGCTGGATGTCGCGCTGGTCTCGTCGGTGGAGCTGGCGCGGCGCGAGGATGTGCGCCCTGTCGCCGACCTGTGCATCGGCTCGCGCGATTCGGTGCTGAGCGTGCGCCTGTTCTGCACGACGCCCCTGCGTCAGGTACGCACGGTCGCGCTGGACAGCAGTTCGCTGACCTCCGTTGCGCTGACGCAGGTACTGCTTGCCCGCGCGTATGGCATCGAAGCCGAGTATCGGCACGCCGCGCCCGATTTGGACGCCATGCTGATTCAGGCGGACGCCGCGCTGCTGATTGGCGACTTGGGGATGACGGCTGCGCACCCTGCCGTGCGCGAGGTGGTGGACTTGGGCAGCGCGTGGCGCGCCTACACGGGCTTGCCGTTCGTGTGGGCGGTATGGCTCGCCAACGCCGAGACGCCCGATCAGCCGCTTGCTGACCTACTCCGACGCGCTTACCAGTGGGGCAAGGCGCGCATCGACGCGATTGTCGACGCGGAGTCGCAGCGCACGGGCATTCCGCACGCGCTGTGCGCACGCTACCTCAAGCAGGTGATGGTCTACGAGCTGGACGAGCCGATGCAGGCGGGGCTAACGCGGTTTTTGGGGGAGTATGCAGCGCTTCAGGGGCAGCTCCCCTCCCCCACACCGTGAGGGAGGGGACACGGGTCGGTGAAGTTAGCGCGGGCGATCGTCGTCGACGGTGAAGCGGAACATCACGCAGGTCGTGGCGCAGACTTGCGGGTTGGTCTCCGCCAGGTAGTTGAGCGTGACTGCCTTTGCATGCCCATCCACCCACACGACATTCGAGAGCTTCATGTGGCGTCCCAGAATCGCGCCGTTGTTGCGGCGGTTGAGCAGCGCGGGGAACGGGAAGGTCTCCACGGCGCGGGTCGGCTGCGGATCGGTCAGGTCTTTGCGGTAAAAGTCCGCGCTCTGCCCCATGTTCTGCACTTCCGCCACCAGCACGGTATCGGCAGGCTCGGCGATGATTGCCAGCGGCTTATTGTTGGGCGGCGTGCAAGTAGACAGCGGCGACTGAATCCCGCAACCATCGTAGTACATATTGTTAATGGCGTAGCTGCCGAAGCGTCGCCCGACATTCGTCAGCCCGTTCGGGTCGCCGCAGTCCGCCTCGCGGAACACATTGCGCCCATCGGGCGAGTAGGGCTGGAACACATACGGTCGGTTCGGTCCCAGCGTGTGCGCTTGCCCGTTCGGCAGCGTGCCCGAAATGGGCGCGAACGGGTCGCTCGGACAGTTGTGCAGCTGGGTGTTCTTGATGTAGGGCTGAATCACATCCATCCAGCGCGGCGAGGAGCAGTTCGTGAAGTGGGCACGTTCTGCCACGCGGGGCGGATCTGCGAAGGCGTTGCGCGGCACATACTCGTCGAAGTCTTGGACATACATCTGGATGCCAAGACCAATCTGCTTGACATTACTCAGACAGCCGGTCTGGCGCGCCTTCTCCCGCGCCTGAGCGAACACAGGGAACAGGATCGCCGCCAGAATCGCGATAATCGCGATAACCACCAGAAGCTCGATCAAAGTGAATCCCTTACGCATGGTCGGTACCTCCACCAAGATTAAACTCAGCCGCAGGTTATGAAAGCGTTAAAAGGAACGCTCACGCCCACAACGCGGCAAGTTGCGCGAGGGCGTAGCAGGCGGCGTGTTCGGTGCGCAGCACGCGCGCGCCCAGCGACACGGCGTAGGCGTCGGGCTGTTGTTGCATCCATGCGCGTTCGTCGGGGCTGAAGCCGCCTTCGGGACCGACGACGAGGCTCAGCGCGTCAGGGATGGGCATACGCCGTGCGCGCTGCACGAGCGGCGTCGCGCCTTCCCACTCGTCCAGCACCAACACAGGGCGCGGCAAGCCCGCAAACGCCTGCGCCCAATCGGTCAGCACGCGCACTTCGGGCAAGAGGCTACGGCATGCGAGTTCCGCCTCCTCCTGCGCGATTCGTTGCCAGCGCGCCGCGCGCGAGTGCTGCTTGGCAGGCTCCAGCTGGGCGACCGACCGTTCGCTGGGGGCAAGCCAAATCGCGTGCGCGCCTGCCTGCACGCACAGCCGAATCGCCGTCTCCGCCTTTTCGGGGCGCACCATCGCCTGCAGCACTGTGACCGCAAACGGCAGCTCGGTCGCAAGGGCGCTTGCCTCTATCGCCGCGATACGCCCGCGATCGCCCAGCTGCGCTAAGTAGACGCCCCCCGCGCCGTCCAGCAGGCATATCCAGTCGCCTGCCTGCAGGCGCAGCACGCGCTGCACCTGATGCGCCACAGGGTCAGGCAGCATGCGGGTCTCCAGCGTCGCTGGGGGCACAACAAAGCGCGGCAGCGCGCGCGGCGTCAGCGCTTGCGGAACACGGCGGCGACCCATGTGCGGCGTTTGCGCGCCTCCTCCAGCGTCAGCCCTGCGCCCTCAATCGCGCGGCGCACCCCACCGCGCCAGTTGCGCCCGCTCGTGCCCGACACGATGTAGACGCCCCCTGCGTTCAACAGCGGCGGAACCTGCGGCGCGGTGCTAATCAGAAAGCCGCTGATGATGTTGCACACGATGAGGTCGAAAGTGCCCTCCAGCGCATAGAAGCCGTCGCCGACGATGGCTTGCACGCGCTCGGCGACGCCGTTGCGCTCGATGTTGCCCTGCGCGACCTTGACGGCGAGCGCGTCGTCGTCCACGGCGATGACCTCGCGCGCGCCGAGCTTCGCCGCCGCGATTGCCAAGATGCCCGTGCCCGTGCCCACATCCGCCACGCGCATCCCAGGCTGCAGGTAGCGCTCCAGCAGCTCCAAGCACAGCGCGGTGGTCGCGTGCCCGCCCGTACCGAACGCCAGTCCGGGGTCTAACTGGATGAGAATCTCGTCGGGGGCGGGCTTGTGGCGGCTCCAGCTGGGCTGCACGCGGATGCGCTGCCCGAACCGCCGACTGCGAAAGTAGCGTCGCCACGCGGTATGCCAATTCTCTTCTGTGACGGGCTGCACTTCCACCTTGTGGACGGGCGGGAGGTCGTAGTCGGGCAGTTTCTGCAGTTGCGCTTCGATGGCGGGCAGTCGCTCCTGGTCGGCGGCGGGCAGGTAGGCGACGACACTGTAGGGCTGGTCGCGCAGCTCCACCCCTGCACAGCCCGAATCGATAAGCACGGCAGCCACAGCGTCCCATGCGGGCGGCGGCGCAACCACACGGATACTGAGCCACTCGGTCGGCTTCATCGCGGGAATTATACCAACTGCCTACAAATAAAAACGCCCCCCAACTTCTGGGGGGCGAAAGTGAAATGCATTCCAGAACAGAATCTTACTTGCGGTTGCGGCGGCGCAGCCCGACCAGACCCGCCAGCCCGACGCCGAGCGCGAGCATGCTCGCAGGCTCCGGCACAGGCACCACGCTCACGGTCAGGATGTAGCTGCCCGAGCGGGTGTGGGTCGGGCTCTCGTAGTAGCTGAGCTGGTTCCGTCCCGTTGAGGTAGAATAGCCCGTAATCGCGATGAAGTAGTCGCCTGTCTGGTCCGCCTGCCAGCGAATGGCGGAGCCAAGACCGCTAATCGAGCCAGCGTCGTCGTTCCATACGATGGCAGTCGTGCCCGAAGTGTCAAACAGCGCCATCACGGTGTCAGGTGCAGTGTTGTTGTTTGCAATCGGGAAAGTAATGGCGGTCAGCCAGTCGCCCGCGTTCAGGCGAATCTTGAAGAAGTCGCTGTCGCCAGAAGTGAGGCTCAACACGCCCACATCGCTCCATGGCGCGATATTGCCGTACAGAACGACATCCGCCGATGCGCGCGTGTTGTTCGGTTCCGTCTCGCTGAACAGCGCAAATGCGTTCACGCTCATCAGCGCACTCAGTGCTACAATCGCCAGTCGTTTCATATCCGCATCCTCCTTTCCGGGTGTCCCGGCGGTGCGAGTGCAGGGGGCAACCTACACTCAGCTATAGTATAGCACAGTCCTGCCTCAATTGTCAAGGGGTCAAGGCGCGTGTAGGCGGAAAACTGGTAGTTTTGCGGGCACGCAGGCGCGCCTACTTCTCACCAAGTGTGTGCAGCGCAGGCTCGTAGTGTTCGATAAGGTGGTGCGCCAGCTCGCGCAGGGGTTCGGGCTGCGTCCCCTGCAGCGCGGGCGCGGCGATTTGGCGAATCGCGTCCAGCGGGTGCTTGCGCCGCGTGGCGACCTGCGTCATCCACTCGGCGGCATGCTCGACGGGCAGGCGCGTCTCGTAGCCGTTGATGTGCAGAAACGCCAGCGTCGCAATCAGCGCAGTCGCCAAGTTGCCCCGCGCGAACGGGCGGTACTTCAGGTAGCCCCACAGGAACCGCGCCGCCTGCAACGGCACATCGCGGCTCTGGCGGTAGCTGTACTGATAGTAGGTCGCCTCTTCCAAGCGGTCGTAGCTGTAGGGCTGCGGCGACTTGGTAATTTCGCTGTTGAGCCAGATGAGGTCTTGCAGCGTCAGGTAGCGCCATTCGAAACTGGGACCTGGCGCGGGCTGGAGGGTCGCGCGTACTGTGTCAGGGAGCTGTTCAAGGCGCACGAGTTGCGTTTCGCTGAGCGCGTGTTCCGTGCGCACAAGCGGCTCGCGGTAGCGGGCAACCAGCGCGTCGACGATGTCGTCCCAGTCGCGCGGGTCGGGTTCCGTTGCGGCAGCGTCGGGTAGATGCAGTTCCGCCTGCTCCGCAACGGCGCGCGTCAGGTCGGCAATCCTCGCCGCATCCAACTCCACCGCGACGCCGTTCGCCTGCAAAAACGCCAGCCCGACCAGCACGGCGACGCTGGCGTTAGAGTCGCCCAGCGGTTGCCCCGCGTATAGCATCTGCATCAGCGTCTGCGCCTGTTTCGGTAACGGCGCAGCGGGGTCGTCCAGCGTTCCCGCCAGCAGCAGCGTCTCCAGTCGGCGCGGGTCGGCGTCGGCGCGGGCGCGGCGCAGTTGCTCGTAGGCGCGCGCAACGGTCTGTGGCGTCGGGTAGCGTGGCGGTTGCGCCTGCGCCGCGGCGCGGGCAATCGCCTTCTGATGCGCGCGGAGTTCCTCCAGCAGCACGCCAAGCGCGCCGTCGCTGAGCGGTTGCACACTCTGCAGGGCGCGCTCCAGCTCGGCGCGAACCGCGTCGGGCAGGCGGCTCCAGCCCGCGCTCAACTCGCGCAGGGCAAGCCCCAGCGCGTACAGCGTCTCCGTATCGCCCTCCGACGCCAGCAGTCGCTCCCGCACCCATCGGCGCGTCTGTGCAAGCAGGCTCTCCATAGCAGGCGAAAGTGTACCTGATGCAGGATAACTTGAGGCGCATCTCGCAAAAGCCAGAGACGGTCTTGTCCGATGGCGCGTAGCAGACAGCGACCACGACCTACACCTACGACCATGGCTCGACGCCCGTGCTGTCGTGAATCCGCGCGTCGGTCACCGCCACCGCCGCCCCCAGACTGCTCGCACAGATCACCGCCCAGTGAACCGTGCGCCAAGTCCGACGCCGAGACGCCCCGTGCTGGCGCAATTTCCATTCCCCTGCGCCATACACTTGCAGCCCGCTGCTGTCTATCGCCCCGTGCAGGGGTTCCCTGCGCGAACGCTGGGGCACGCGCACAGCCAACGCACGCCCCTGTCGCGACCCGCCGCCGCCCGCCTTCAACGCGGACGACGCGCAGTGGATAGACGCCCTGCTGCGCGAAAAGGGAGTGCGCTGAAGGGTTGTCATGCCTATGCGTTGGTTTTTTGACACGCCGTCCTAACCTCCCTCGCGTGCGGGGAGGGCTGGGGCTTAAAGGGGTAGGTTTTTTTCTCGCGTGGTCGGGATTGCGGGCGGGACGCCCGCGTTCCCAGCGCAGCGCGTGCTGGGAGCGCGAGCGTCTCGCTCGCATGGAAGCAGAAATGCCCTGCTCGGCAACGCCGCGAGCAAGCACGCCCGAAAAAAACCCTACCCCTTTAAGCCCTTTAGGTTCACCCCCGCTTCGCGAGGGGAACCGCGCACGGGTTCGGTTCCCCCTGCGGGCAGGGGGAACCTTAAGGAGAGGGTCTTCAGTCTTGCTGGTTATCGTAAACTTTGCCCACGCGATAGGTAAGTGCCCATGCGCTGTATTTTCGACACAGCGGGCAACCACAAGGGTTGCCCCTACGGAGACGCGGCGACACCAACCTTGTAGGGGCAGGTCTTGTGCCTGCCCGATTCGCATGTTGCAATCATATCGCAAAGACACTTATTATTGTCCCTTATTGTTTTTCAGCAGTTCCGTCAGTTCGGGCAGTACTTGGTAGAGGTCTGCCACCAGCCCGTAGTCCGCGACCTGAAAGATGGGCGCTTCGGGGTCGGTGTTGATGGCGACGATGACCTTGGAGTCCTTCATGCCCGCCAGGTGTTGCACGGAGCCTGAGACGGCGACGGCGATGTAGAGTTCGGGCGCGACGGTCTTGCCCGTTTGCCCCACTTGGAGTTCGTTGGGCGCGATGCCCGAATCGACTGCCGCGCGGGTCGCGCCGACTGCGCCGCCGAGCGCGTCCGCCAGCCCGCCGATGTATTTTTCGAAGGTCTCTGGGTCTTTGAGGGGGCGTCCGCCAGAGACGACCACGCGGGCTTGAGTCAGGTCGGGTCGTCCGCCGCCGCCGCCCTGCAGGCGCACCCACTCGGAACGGGTCGGGATGTCGGCGGGGGCTTCAGCGGTTTGCACGGGCGAGTCCGCGCCTTTCGGCTCAGGTTTGCCCCACGCGGGTCCGCGCACGGTCATCACGACGGGGCTGCCCTCCACCTCGAAAGTGCCGATGAGGTTCGCCGAGTAGACGGGGCGTTTCGCGACCAGTGTGCCGCCCGCTTGCTCCAGCGCGATGATGTCGCTGAGCATCGGCGCGTCCAGCAATCCTGCCACGCGCGCCAGCACATCGCGGCTGAAGGTGGTCGTGGTAGCGACGATGGCGTCCGCGCCGAGTTGCCGCGCGTAGTGGGCGACTACGGGCGCGTACCGCTCCGCCAGCGGCTTCGCCAGCGCGGGGTGGTTCACAGCCAGCACCGCCTGCGCGCCGTAGCCCGTCAGCGTCTCGATGCACTGCAGGTTATCGCCGATTGCCAAGATGGTGAACGCATCGGGCGACTTCTGCTGTGCGAATGCAATGGCGGGCAGGCTCTTCTCCGAGACGCGCCCGCCGTCCGTTTCTGCCAGCACCAGAATCTTCATGGCTTTGCCTCCTTAGATAACGCGCGCCTCCTCGCGCAGTAGGCGCACCAGTTCGTGGACATCGCTCACGCGCTTGCCCGCCTTGCGTGCGGGGGGCGCCTCGACTTGGGTCAGGCGCACGCGCGCACGCGGCTGCACGCCCAAATCGGCAGGGGTCAGCGTCTCCAGCGGCTTGCTGCGGGCGCGCACGATGCCCGTCAACGCGACATAGCGTGGCTCGTTCAGGCGCAAGTCCGCCGTGATAATCGCGGGCAGCGGCACTTGGATGGTCTCGATGCCGTTGTCCGTCTCGCGCTCCACAGTCGCCGCGCCGTTCTCGACGCCGATGTTCGACGCGAAGGTCGCCTGCGGCAGGTCTAACATCGCCGCCAGCATCTGCCCCACTTGGTTCTCGTCCATATCGATGGCTTGCTTGCCCATCAGCATCAGGTTCGGCTGCTCGCGCTGGTAGACGGCGGCGAGGATTTTGGCGACGCTAAGCGCATCGAGGGTCTCGTCGGTCTGCACGAGAATCGCGCGGTCTGCGCCCATCGCCAGCGCGGTGCGCAACTGCTCCTGCGCCTCGGCGCTGCCGATCGACACGGCGACCACTTCGGTCGCCTTGCCTGCTTCCTTGAGGCGTATGGCTTCCTCTAACGCAATCTCATCGAACGGGTTGACCGCCATCTGCAGTCCGTCGCGGTTGATGTCGGTTCCCGATGCGTTCGGGCTAATCTTCGCATACGGGTCAGGCACACGCTTCACGGAAACTAATATCTTCATCGATAGCTTGCCTCCTCGTGCAAGAGTATACCCCAGCCGCGCGGAATTTGACTCGTTGTTCGAAAAACGCTGTGGGGCGTCTGGTAGCAGGAACCGTCGCCGATTCGCCGAATCGGGGCGCGGCTATGTTCGCTCGTGTCGAAAGCGCGGCGCTGCACGGAATCGACGCCTTCACCGTGCAGATTGAGATTGACCTGCAGCAGGGCGCGCCCGTTTGGACGCTGGTCGGGCTGCCCGACACAGCGGTGCAAGAGTCGCGCGACCGCGTGCGCACGGCGATTCGCAACTCGGGACTCTATTTCCCGCTGCTCAAACTCACGGTGAACCTCGCGCCCGCCGATGTGCGCAAAGAGGGTCCCGCCTACGACCTGCCGATGGCGATTGGCATTCTGGCGGTGTCGGAGCAGGTTCCGTTAGACGCGCTGGAGGGGACGCTGATTGTGGGCGAGTTGTCGCTGGATGGGGGCGTGCGCGCGGTGAACGGCGTGCTGTCGATAGCGATGCACGCGCGCGAGTCGGGCAAGCGGCGGCTGATTGTGCCCCAAGCGAACGCGGCGGAGGCGGCGGTCGTCGGCGGCGTCGAGGTGTACGGCGTGGAGACGCTGCTGGACGCCGTGCAGGTGCTGATTAACCCCAAACACAAGTCGCCCGTGCGCGTGGATGTGGACGCGCTGCTGCGCCAGCCCGCCGAGTACGAGGTGGACTTCGCCGAGATTCGGGGTCAGGAGCAAGCCAAGCGCGCGCTGGAGATTGCCGCTGCGGGCGGGCATAATGTGCTGCTGATTGGTCCGCCAGGGTCGGGCAAGACGATGCTGGCGCGCCGTCTGCCGACGATTCTGCCGCCCATGACGCTGGAGGAGGCGTTGCAGACGACGCGGCTGTATAGCGCGGCGGGGCTGCTGCCGCCCAAGACGGGGCTGATGACCACGCGCCCGTTCCGCTCGCCGCACCATACGACCTCCTACGCCGCGCTGGTGGGCGGGGGCAGCATCCCGCGTCCGGGCGAAATCTCGCTGGCGCACAACGGCGTGCTGTTTCTGGACGAGCTGCCCGAGTTCAAGCGCGATGTGCTGGAGGCGATGCGCCAACCGCTGGAAGACGGCGTCGTGTCGGTCTCGCGCGTGCAGGCGGCGGTGCAGTTCCCCGCGCGCTGCATGCTCGTCGCGGCGATGAACCCGTGCCCGTGCGGGTTCTACGGCGACACGCACCAGACCTGCCAGTGCAGCCCAACGATGATTCGCAAGTACCTGCAGCGCATCTCGGGACCGCTGCTGGATCGCATCGACATCCACTTGGAAGTGCCGCGCCTCAAGCAGGACGAGTTGCTGACCTTGCAGGCGGGCGAGAGTTCGGCGGCGATTCGCGAGCGCGTGGTGCGCGCCCGCGAGCGGCAACTGCAACGGCTGCGCCCCTACGGAATCGTGTGCAACGCGCAGATGAGTTCGAAACTCGCGCGGGAACACTGCCCGATTGGGGAGGATGCGCGGGGGTATCTGCGCATGGCGGTGCAGCGGCTGGGGCTGAGCGCACGCGCCTACGACCGCATCCTCAAAATCGCACGCACAATCGCCGACTTAGAAGGCTCGGACGCAATCCAACTACCCCACATCGCCGAAGCGGTGCAGTACCGCAGCGTCGACAGGCGGTTCTGGGGCGGAGGGTGAATAGCTTATATTAAGCGTCGATCCAAAGTTCATAATTGCCCCCCTCCTTGAGGTTCCCCCCGCTTCGCGAGGGGAACCACGCCGCGCGCCCACTCGGTTCCCCCTGCGAGCAGGGGGAACCTTAAGGGGGGGGTCTTCACTCTCACTTATTTTTGTAAGCTGTGGATGCACGATTGGTATTACTTCAAAGGCAATTCCTCTACGCTTAAGCTGGGCGCGCTACGAAACGCGCGGGGCGTCTTACCGAACCGCTCGCGGAACACGCGCGAGAAGTGGCTTAGGCTCAGGTAGCCCACCTCCAGCGCGATCTCGGAGACCGACAGGTTCGTGCTGACCAGCAGGGTCGCCGCGCGGCGCATGCGCAACTCGGTCAGGTACTCCGACGGCGAGCAGCCCATCGCAACGCGGAACAGCCGCTGGCACTGGCGCGGGCTGACACAGAGTCGTTCGGAGACCTTCTGTAGCGCGTGCGGGTCGCTCAGGTGCTGCTGCAGGTACTCCAGCGCGTCGCGCAGGCGGGCGTCGTCTTGGGCAGCGACCACCTCTGGCTCCGCGAAGCACAAAAACGCGACCAGCTCGCGCAGCTTGCCCTCGTAGAACAGGCGCAGGCTGCCGACGGGCGGGGGCATCAGCAGCGCCTCGACCACGCCGTGCAGCAGCGGGTTGTCCACCAGCAGGTAGAGCGTGCGCGGGAAGGGCGCGTCGCCGCGCACAAACGGCTGCAGTTCGGGCAGCACGCGCGCACGGTCAGGCGCGAGCCAGCGGCGCAAAGTGTCGGGCGACAAGCGCGCCACCAGATGGTGGTGCAGATAGCGCACATCGCTGCGCAGCGTGCGCGGGCACACCAGATGCTCCGCGTCGGGCGGACGCAGACTCAGCACGAACTCTGCCCAGTCGGTGTCGCTTTCGAACTCCTGCGCGGCGAGCGGGTCGTCCGAGTAGAAGCGTCGCTCGTAGACCAGCGCGTTCTCGCTTCGGTACAGCAGCCTCGCCCCTGCAGGCGCGTCCACAGGCGGCGGCAGCGTCGCATGCATCGCCCTATAGGATACCCGATGAGTCGCCCTGAAGCAACCACTCGCGATCGAAGCGCGCCCACTTGATCGCGCTGCGCTTGGGTCTGCCCTGCTCGTCGCGGGGCAGGTCGTCCCGTTCCAGCGCGTAGCTGTAGGTCACATGAATCGTCCCGTCGCGCGCCTGAATCGCGCACGGGTAGGCGTAGCGTCCGCGTTCCTCGGCGTCGCGCTCCAAGTGGCGAGCGATGCGCCAAGTGCGCCCCTCGTCGTCCGAGAGCCAGACGGCGAGTTGGTGGCGTCCCTGCTCGGTGTCGTTGCCGATGAGCAGCCACTCGCCTGTGCGCAGGGCGAGTGCGGCGACGCTGGAGCCGGGATTGGGCAGGCTGGTCTTCTCGGCTTCCGTCCAAGTTTCGCCGTCGTCGCGCGAGTAAGCCACGAACACGCGGTTGGGTGGAGGACCGTTGTCGCGCATGTAGGCGACGAGCGCGCCGTCGCGTCGGCGCAGCAGGCTGGGCTGCACCGCGCCCGCGCCGAGAATGGGGCTGCTCGCGCGCCACCGCTCGCCCGAATCGTCGCTGAGGGCGACCAGCGAGAAGCTGAACCCGTCGGAGTAGAGGGGCAGGTAGATGCGCTCGCCTTCTATCAGCGGCGGGACGCGCGTCATCCAGCCGAGTCGGCGCGAGAGTTCATCGCGGGCGTTCTGGCGCACGGTCTGCAGGTAGACCTCCAGGCGCGGGCGCAGCGCGGCGGGTAGCGACGCGCCCTGCGCCTCCAGACGCTTCAGCCACGCCTCCACCTGCTCCACGAACTGCGCGTCGGGCGAGATGTGCAACACCTCGCCGAAAGTCCAGCGCGGGGCGAGCGCGCGCTGGTAGTCCGTGCTGATGCGGTACTTCAGCAGCGAGCCTTCCCAGCGGTGGTTCAGGATGGTAATCCACACGAGCCACAGTCGCCGCCGCGCGTCGATGAACAGCACAGGGTTGCAGTCGGGATAGTCGGGCGTGTCCGCCATCAGGAACGACTGGCTCCAGCGGGTTGCGCCCTTGCGTCGGCGCGCGCCCAGAATCTGCACATCGTCCGCCGTGCGTTCGCCTGAACCGCTGAACCAGCACGCCAGCAGGTCGCCGTTCGGACACTCCACGAGGCTGGAGGCGTGATTGTGCCAGCCGTTGAGCGGGAAAATCAACTGCGCTTCGAACACGCGGTGTTATTCGCGCCTGCGACAGCGGTTCCTACCCCGTTGCTACACTTCGCGCTGACGCTGCTGGGCGCACGGCTCGTGAACCCAGCCCAGTCGGGGAACTTGTGTGATGCGCTCGCCAGGGTGGATGGGCTGCCCGCAGTGTCGACAAATGCCAGGGTAGCGTGCGACGATGGTGTAGGCAACCGCCGCGCGTTGCTGGCGGTTGCGGCAGTGGGCATGCACATACCGTCCCCACTGCGGGTGGCGCACGATGGGGTCGCCGACACGGATTGGCTCGCCGCAGCCAGGGCACTGGCTCTCGAACCGCGCGTAGAGAACGGCGTCCGCCTCGCGCAGCGGCTCTTGGAGGTACGCCCGCACGAGCTCGATGGGGTCTACCTCGTCGTCGGGTTCGGGGACATCCAGCGCGGCGCAAACGATAGCCCGCAGGCTCTGTGCCTGCTCTCGGATGACAGGCGGCGCGGGCGGTTCTGCAGGGAGCGGTGCAGCGTCGGGTTCAGCCGCCGCCTCTGCGCGCGCCTGCTGATTCTGCAGCCATCGCCGATTGAACGGTATCGGTCTCGCCATCGGTTATCCCCCTCGTGGTGTCGGGATGGGTTTGCTTGTTGGGGCGCGTGCGGGCTTTAGGTAGCCCATTAGCCCGTGCAGCCCTTGCCCCAGCAGGCTGTCGGGGTGCGCTGCGCAGAGCAGGCAGTTCGGGTTGCGCTCGGCGCGCGCGGGAAACACATGCTGCCCCAGCAGGTCGTAATACACATACGGCTGGACAGGCGCGCAGTGCGTCACTAATTTTACCAGCTCCCACACCAGCAGGTTCCCGACGACGCCGTTGAGGAACACCACCTGCGGGTTGGGTATCGCTTCGCCCTGAATGTAGCCCCCGCGGATGGAGAGTTCGCGCTGGTGGGGCGTGAGTTGCTCCTCCACGCTTTGGCGGATGCCGCGCTCGGTGCAGGCGAGGCACGCCGTTGCGCCGGGGATGACGACCTGCACCTGTCCGCCGCCTTGAGTGAGGCGTCCGTTCTCGCTGCGCACGCCGACGCCCGCGTCGAGGTAGGGAATCAAGGCGCACATGGCGACGGTGTTCAGGTACTGGCGCACGACCGCGCTGTCGACCGCGCCGACGATGAGGTCGCAGCTGAGCAGGTGCGCCAGCGCGTCGCGCGTGCGGGCGTCCAACGGCAGCGGGACAACGGTGCGCCGTTCGGGCGGGCGCGCACGGTTGAGCCGTTGCGCCAGCGCGCGCACCTTGCGCCAGCCGCGCAACGCCTGCGCGTAGCTCGCGCCTACCACACGGTTCAGGTTGCTCAGCTCCAGTCGGTCGGGGTCAATCAGCAGCAGGTGTCCGACGCCGAGCAGCGCGAGCGCGTTGGCGATTTGCGAGCCGAGCCCGCCCGCGCCGACCACCGCCACGCGCAGCTGACTGAGCATCGCTTGCCCCTCCAGCCCGAACGCGCGCACCTGACGGTCGTACACCGCCTGCGCCGCGCTCGCCCAGTCGGGCGGCTGGCAGTCAGTGCCGTAGTGCGTGCGCGGGGGCGTCTCCAGCACCTGCAGGCGCGTGATGGTCGCCATCGCTTCACGGGTGTAGTCCCAGAAGCGCCCTTCGAAGCTCATGTCGCAGCCGAACACGAGGCTGCCGTGCCGAAACGGGGGCGACATCGACTGCGTGGTCTGGAACTTCTGCAGGTCGCTGCGGTCGTCGACGCCCGAAAAGCGCGGTTGCGTCGTCCACGGGTGCGTGTGCGCGTCCAGTAGCGCGTAGCCCTCGCGGGCGCAGCGGGTAAGCAGCGCATGCACGAACTCTGGGCGCGTCTCCACGAGGCTCGCCGTGCGCTGCGCGTATGCCTCGTCGGGCACAGGCACAACCTCCCGCGCCAGAAACACCACGCGCCCGCTGCTCTCCAGCGTGCGGCACAGCACGAAGCACTTCGTCTCGCGGCTAAGATCCGCCAGCAGCGTCGCCCGCAGCTGCTCCCAGACTGCCTGCGGGAAGCGCGCCTCGCCCGTCATCGGCGAGTAGTCCAGCGTCACGGTCGTTGGCGCATGGTTCGGGTTCACTTCCACCGCTCGAACGCCTCCTTGATGAGTTCGCACACACTTAGCAGCGAGTGCCCCTGCAGCGGGTCAGCGGCGGGCTGCCAGTCGTAGATGTGTAGGCAGCAGCCCGTCCAGCCGCGCATCTGCGGCGGGGCGTCCTCGAACCACTCCTCGTTCGGGTCGAAGCTGAGGTCGTCGTAGAACACATGGTCAGGCTCGTCGCCGTTTTCGAGCAACAGCTCCGCGTCCACATAGAACCAGTCGGGCGGCGTCTGCGGGTAGTTTCTGGGCAGCAGGATTAGCACATCGGTGTGCGTGTAGTTGTATCCCGCTGGCAGTGGGAAGTCCTTGATGATGACCCAGCTCCCCGCCTCGTCGTCGTAGTGGGCGCTGCGCGTCGCGGAGTAGCGGACGGCAGCCAGCGCGACTTCCGTCATGATGCGCTGTAGCCGCGAGTTCATCGGTTAGCGTGCGCCGTCTTCCCAGCGCGGCAGCCGCTCGATGGAGGGCACGCGCTCCAGCACCTCGTCGGGCGTCGGCAACGGCTGATCGAGAACCATCGGGTCGTTCTCCGTCTGCGGCAGAACGGGCTTGAGGGTAATCTCGAACTCCGTGTCGTTCACCCGAACTTTTTCCTTGACAGCAGTATTGGTCATACTATACCCCCTAAGCGTGTGATAGCTAATTATACTCGATGCGCCCTGCAAAAGTTTCAAGGGTTTGGGCGCAGAATCGGCGATTTGGGTCGGGATTTTACGACTTGTGCCAAATGCGTAGTCAGAGTTTACGATTGCCCCCCTCCTTCAGGTTCCCCCCGCTTCGCGAGGGGAACCGAGCCTTGGTTCCCCCTGCCCGCAGGGGGAACCTAAAAGAGGGGGTTCTCAACTGTCTGCGTTTTGGTGAAGTCTGGTTCGGCAATTGGCATTATCTCGCAAGGCGTATGGCTTCGATGGCGCCGTTGCGGTAGATGATGATCAGCGTTGGCTGCCCGTTCCGCTGCGCGGGAAACGCCGCCACAATCGGCTCGCCTGTGAGCAGCGGCGTATACCGCCACTGCCCGTCGCGGAACTGCGCGATGCCCCCGCCCGCAGTGTGGCTCAGCACATACTCCTCGTTGCCGTCCGAGTCGTAGTCGCCGAACCAGACGACGCGCCCCTCGAGGTCAAGCACCGCCCACTGCGCAGGGTCAGCCGCCGCCTCACCGTCGGGGATTCCTGCCAGCACGGTCGCCGTCTGCAGTATGGACGGCGCTTCCGAGAGAAGCGTTGCGGGGGCTTCGGTATCAGACCCGCCGACGCGATACCCTCGGCGCAGCTCATGGGTTGTGTTCGCTGCGAGGGTGCGCTTGCCGCGCATCAGCCACTCTGCGTCCGCGAGGCGACTTAGGTCTGTGCGATGCTCGCCCGATTGCTCAACCAGCGCGCCGTTGGCGTACCGCCAGACCGTCCAGCGCGTGCGGTTGCCCGACGCGGCAGTGTTGGCGACCAGCTCCGCGCGCCCGTTGCCGTCAACATCGATCGCCTCCAGCGCAAGGTAGTATTCTCGCGGAAAACCGTGCGTGAGAATCGGGTGCAACGCGCCGCCTTTGAGGTGGTACACGGTGATCTCGAAGTGCGGAAACGCTTGGGTTCCGCTCTGGCGTGCGTAAACGATTTCCTGCGGAGCGACGCCGTCCAGCTCGGCGATAAGCCACTGCTCGCCTGCGGTGAACGGGTGTGGGAACGGAATCTGCTTGCCGCTGGAGAAGCGTATGGTGCGCTTCTCCACATCCACCTGCTCAGGCGCGCCGTCCCCGTCGCCGTCGGGCAGCGGCACAGTCGGGCGCGGACGCTGGTACTCAAACACGGCAGGTGTGCTGGTGTTCACTTGTCCTGACGGTTGTTGGCGTCTCAGCGAGACCGCGTTTCTCAATCGTTCAACCACCGAGTTTGGGTCAGGCACAGGCTCCGTCAGCGGCTGCCAGCGACCTTCTGCGGTTAGGCGAAAGGCGAGCGGGGACTGCGAAAGATACACCAGCAGTGTTTCGGACGCGCCGTCGCCGTCTGCATAGAATACCTTGGCAATTGGAAACCGCTCGGTGCGCACATCACCTATCGCTGTTAGAGCGAAGGCGTTCCCTTCGCGACGCAGGCGCGTCAGGCGTTGGGTGGTCGCGTCCCAGCCCATCACCTCGCGCTGCAGGATTGGTTGCGTGGGGCGTTTGCTTTCGTAGGCAGGGAAAGGCGTGTAGGTATATTCACAAAACACCGCGATTGGCAGCGTTTCGAACTTGCCGCGTAGGTCGCTCCAAATCGCGGCGTCGCCCTGCCGCGCGCTGAGCCGTTGGCGCACAGCAATAACCTCGTGGTTGCCGTCGTCGTCCAGGTCTACCGGGAACGCGGCGACGACCTCGCGTGCGCCTGGCGGCGTGGGGAACTGCCCCAGCGACTCGCGCACGAGGTTCGGCACATGCGGCGGCTCCCGACGCGCCGCGCGGGTCATCACCAGCACCAGCGCAACCCCAAACGCAAACAGACCCACCAACGCCCAAATCACTCTCTGGTAGCGCATGCAACTCACCCGCCCTCCAATTCGCGCACGGGGGGTGGGTTCCTGCTGCTAAGGGCAATCGATGCGCCCCTTGCAGGAACCTGCCCTGCGACGACGAAACTAACGCCCACACGCAGACGCGAGGGCGAAGACGATGATTCGAAACGGCAGCGGCGCGCGGCTGCTAACCATAGTCGCCGCAGCGCTTGGATTAGCAATTGCGATGAGTGCGCAGACGGCACATATCGAGATAGACGCTTCAGCTGCGGGCACGCCGATTAGCCCCATTCTGTACGGCATCTTTTTCGAGGAGATTAACCACGCGGGGGACGGCGGGCTGTACGCTGAACTGGTGCGCAACCGCTCGTTCGAGGACGCCGACACGCCCCAAGCGTGGACGGTAGAGGGCGACGGCGCGCGAATCGCCATTGACACCGCCAACCCGCTGAACCCACGCAACCCGCGCAGCCTGCGCTGGGAAATCGCGGGCAGGGCGTCGCTGGTCAACGAGGGCTACTGGGGGATTGCCGTGCAGCCGGGCAAGCGGTATCGCTTCTCGATGTACGCTCGCTGCGCGGCGGGCTTTCGCGGCGCGCTCACCGTCAGCCTGCAAAGCGCGGATGGGCAAGTGTACGCCCAGCGCACGCTGCGCGGGCTGGGCAGCCAATGGAAACGGTTCGCCGCCGCGCTGACCGCCAGCGCAACCGACCCGAAGGCGCGACTGGTGCTGAGCGCGAACGGCGATGGCGCGCTGTGGCTGGATATGGTCTCGCTGATGCCTGTGGACACCTTCAAGCGGCGTCCGAACGGGCTGCGAGCGGACTTGGCGCAGATGCTGGCGGCGCTCAAGCCGTCGTTCGTGCGCTTTCCAGGCGGGTGCTTCGTGGAAGGCGACCGCATGCAGAACGCGCTGCGCTGGCGCGACACGCTCGGCGATGTCGCCGAACGCCCGCCCCGCTGGTGCGTGTGGGGCTACACCAGCACGCAGGGGCTGGGACTGCACGAGTACCTGCTGATGTGCAAGGACTTGGGCGCGGAGCCGATGCTTATCGTCAACTGCGGCATGGCGTGCCAGTACCGCAACGGCGACCACATCCCCCTCGACGAACTGGACGAGTGGATTGAAGACGCGCTGGCAGCGATTGAGTACGCCATCGCCCCCCCGACCAGCAAGTGGGGCGCACTGCGAGCGAAAAACGGACACCCCGAGCCGTTTCCCCTGCGCTTCGTGGGCGTCGGCAACGAGAACTGGGGACCCCTCTACGAAGAGCGGTACGCCCGCTTCTACGACGCCATCAAAGCGCGCTTCCCGCAGATTCAAATCATCGCGACCGCCCCCGTGAAGAGCCGACCGATAGACATCTTGGACGAACACTACTACTCCACGCCCGAATGGTTCATCCTCAACGCCAGCCTGTACGACCGCTACGATCGCACGGGTCCCAAGATTTTCGTCGGCGAGTATGCCGTGACGGCGAAGTGCGGCACAGGCAACCTGCGCGCGGCGATTGCCGAAGCCGCCTTTATGACGGGCATCGAGCGCAACGCCGATATTGTGGTGATGGCGGCGTATGCGCCGCTGTTCGTGAATGTGAACGACCGCGCGTGGAACCCCGACTTGATTGGCTTTGACAGCGCGCGCTGCTACGGCACGCCGTCGTACTATGTGCAGCAACTGTTCAGCGTCTATCGGGGGACGCATACGCTGCCGACGCGCGTGCAATCGCCGAACGCGCTGACGGATGCCCATCGCGGCGCGGTCGGGCTGGGCGCTTGGCAAACCCAGGCGGAGTTTCGGAACTTGAAGGTCGTCTCCGCGCAGGGGCAGACCCTGCTAACGGCGGACTTCGGACAGGGCGCGGCGGGCTGGCGCACCGTGCGCGGTGAGTGGCAAGCGACAGACGGCAGCTACCGCCAAACCGCGCTTGCGGAAGACTGCCGCACAACCACAGGCGACCCCAACTGGACAGACTACACGATTACGCTGCAGGCGCGTAAACTCGGCGGCGCGGAAGGGTTCCTCATCATGTTCCGCGTGCGCGACGACGACAACTGGCACTGGTGGAACATCGGCGGCTGGAATAACACGCGCCACGCTGTTGAACGGAGCATCGGCGGCAGCAAACTGCTGGCGTGCCCCCAAGTACCTGGCAGCGTCGAGACGGGACGCTGGTACGACATCCGCATCGAGGTGCAAGGCGCGCGCATCCGCTGCTACTTGGACGGGCAACTCATCCACGACTTCGAGGACGCGCCGATACCCGCGCTCTACGCCGTCGCCAGTCGGCGCGAGAAACCTCGCGAGATAATCCTAAAGGTGGTGAATGTCTCCGACCGCGCGCAAGAGACGGAAGTGCAGCTGCGCGGGGCGCGCAGGCTCGTCCCTCGCGCGAAGGTCATCACGCTCACCAGCGACAGCCCCGACGACGAGAACTCGCTGGAGAATCCCACGCGCGTCGCGCCTGTAGAGCGTTCGTTGGAAGGCGTCGCGCCGTCGCTCCGCTACACCTTCCCGCCGCACTCGCTGACCGTGATGGTGCTAAAGGAGCAGTGAACAGTTATAAGTGTCTTTGCGTTGAGATTTCGACATTTCTTACCCCACCCCGACCCTCCCCGTCAACGGGGAGGGGGTTGCGGTTCCTCCCCCGTTGACGGGGGAGGTTAGGAGGGGGCATATCGAAAAACCAACGCAAAGATACTTATTAGACGCGCCCACACATCACGGACGCGATGACTCGCTCTGCTCGCCCACAAGAACTCTCACGGTCTGGCTCGCTTTCTTGTAGAACGCTTGAAGTTCCGCTTCCGATTGTAATGCCTGTTGCGTTGCCCCGTCAGGCGGTTGACTTGCGTGGACAATCGTGTTGCGCACATTGCGAAGAGTCTTGAGAACGCCCGTCGTATCACGATGGCATAGTTCACCGAAGGCATGCGAGCGACACTGGTGGTCAAGCATTGCCTCCTGCGGATTGGGGTACTTCTGGTGAACTGCAAACGCCACTGTCGTCTCAAAGAGTAGTGTGTAGGCGACCACATAGTCCCTGTGTTCGGCAGCCTCGTCAGCGCGCGCGAGTAGACGCTCCAAGTGGGAGGGCTGCAGGTGTTTTTGCATCTGCGTTCGCATGTAGTCCAAGAGATCGCTTTTTAAAGGGTGTTCGGCGGGGAGCGTTCGCTGCGCCTGTGCGAGGAACTTATGTACGCGGTTAGGGTTTATGGGGCGGTTGGTGCGCTCCACAAACGCAATCTGCGCGAGTTGGTCATGGAGGCTCTCCTCAATCAACGCCTTGCCCAACGGCTCGTAGTCGCCGCTGGTTTGTAGCAGGCTCAAGTGTTGAATGTATCTCAGCAGTTCAGGGAACAAGTCCAACTTCAGCACGCGTCTGTCCATGTCCAACGCGCCGTAGTAGAGTTCAACGCCTGAGAGGTTTTTCAGCATGCCCAGCAACACCACCATCGGCGCAAGCAGCATCGGCTGATGGCGGAAGCCATGCGTGATGTCCAGCACCAGTTCACTGCCTTCGGGAACCTCTTGGCTTAGCACGCGCCACATCTGCAGTTGTGATTCGTGCGCTTCGCACCAGCCCACCAGCTGGCACTTGACTGCCATCGGGTGCAACCGCTCCGAGAGCGCGTCGCTCCACGCATCCAGCAGCGGCTGGGTCAGTTGTCCGATTCCTGAGGCGCTGGGCGATTGTTCCTCTGCCTTCACGGCGTCGCGGATTTTTTCGTAAACACGATTCAGGGCGTTGTCCCGCTGCTCTTTGGGAACTACCTCCAGCAGCGCGTCCCAGTTCGATTGCGGGCTGCCCAGCACCAGCCACTTATCAATGGTAGGACTTACGCAGTTGAGTACGGCGATTCGCAGGCAACGGCTTCCAACTCCAGCAGAAAAGCTATGGGCAACTGCGTAAGTCCTACAATGGATCTACGCAGGTGCGCTTCGTAGTAGGTCAGCAGCGCGATTCCAAAGACGGAGAGTTCAGGGCTTTGCCACCCGTCTGGGAAGGTATACTGCGTTGTCCTGTAGCCGCTGGACGAGCCATCGCGTTGTCCCTTCCCAATAAAGCTAACCAGCACTCGCAGCTTCGGTGGGTTCATCGGCGGGTTCCTCCGCCGTTAGTGTACCCTCTTCCAGCGCGCGCACTTTCTGCAGGGCAGCGACGGCGACTTCGATTTGGTCGTCGGTCGGCTCGCGCGTGGTCAGGTACTGCGTCCACAGCCCCGGCGCCAGCAATACCCGCGCCAGAAAACCGCTTTTGAACATCCCCGCCAGCCGAATAATCTCGTAGGTGACGCTGGCAATCACGGGCAGCAGCGCGAGATGCATCGGAATCCGAATATACGCAGGCGGTCGCCCCAGAAACGCGAACACGAAGATGCTCAGAATCAGCACCAGCAGCACGAAGCTGGTGCCGCAGCGCGGGTGCAGGCGCGTTTGACGGCGCGCCGCCTCCACCGACACGACGCCCTCCTCCTCCAGCGCGTTGATGGCTTTATGCTCCGCGCCGTGATACTGGAACACGCGCCGAATGTCGGGCATCAGCCCAATCAGCCCCACATAGAGCAGGAAAATCGCAATCCGCAGCCCGCCGTCGACCATGTTGCGTGCGATAGTGCCCCAGCCCTCGCGCGCGAGCCAATCGGTCAGCAGCGTCGGCAACACGAAAAACAGAAACATCCCGATAGCGAACCCCCCCAGCGCCGACGCGCCAATCGCGATGTCCTGCACAGGCTTGGACATCGGCTTGATTTCAGGGTCGTGCTGAATCTGTACCTGGCTGGAGAAATGAAGCGACTTGATGCCCAGCGCGAGCGAGTCGATGAGCATGAAAATCCCGCGCAGCAGCGGGCGGTTCAGAAACTGCAGTTTGCCGAGGATCGTCTTCTCGATGGGTTCGGCATGCACAATCATGTCGCCGTCGGGCTTGCGGCAGGCGACAGCGAAGTAGCGGGGGCTGCGCATCATCACGCCCTCGATGACCGCCTGCCCCCCGTAGCGCCAGTACGCGGGTCGTTGCGCGTTCATTAGCGGTTGCTGTAGTTCTGGTACTTGCGCTTGAATCGCTCCACGCGCCCTTCGGTGTCGACCACACGGCGGCTGCCCTCGCCCGTGAACACGGGGTGGCACGCCGCACACACCTCGACGCGAATCTCCTCTTTAGTGGAGAGCGTCTCAAAGCTGTTGCCGCACGCGCAGCGCACCGTCGCAACGACATATTTCGGGTGGATGCCTGTTTTCATCGGTTATCGCCTCCAAAGTCGAGGTAAATTATACCATGCGGGGCGCGAGCCGATGGGCAGGTTTACCCCCCTCCCTAAGGTCCCCCCCGCTTCGCGAGGGGAACCTTAAGGAGCGCAGGTTCGGTCCCCCCTGCACGCTTGGGGAACTGCAGGAGGGGGGTCATCCTGTTGGGAGAGCAACTATGAATCGAAGGCTAATACTTGGGGCGGTCGTTGCGTTGGGTGTGTCGCTGCTCGCGGGCTGCGGGGGCGGCGGCGCAACTTCGGGCGAGCAGCGCGTCTGCTCGGCAGATACCTTCACGCCGAACTATGTGCCGCTGCTGGAGCGACTGCTGTATTGGGAGCGGTTCCCTGTGACGGTCTACTTCGAGCGCGACGCGAACTACTCGGACTACTACCGCACGCTCGCGCGGCAGGGCTTCGACCAGTGGGTGGAGGCGACGGGCGGTGTAGTGCGCTACCGCGAGGTCAACGCGCCCGACGGTGCGCAGATACGGGTCGTGTTCAAACCCAACACGCGCAACGGGCTGACAACCTACACCTACTACCCCAGCAGTGGGCGGTTGATTAGCGCGACGATAGAAATCGGCGTGCAGGGCAACAATCCGATCGACATCCGCAGCGTCGCCGCGCACGAGTTCGGACACGCGATTGGCATCGGCGGACACAGCCAGAACCCCGACGATATGATGTATCCGAACTTCGTCTCGAATGTGCCGCTGCAAATCACGCCCAACGACCTGAACACGCTGAAGACCGCCTACTGCAACTACTTTATCGGACGCACGCGCGTTGCGCCGCCGCCCAGCGACGAAACGCCTGTGGAGGTCACGATTCGTTGCGGGCACGACCACTGACGGTATACTACGGCTGTGAGCGGGCTGACCCCCGAATATCGCGTGACCGTTGAGCGGTACGCGCCGCGCTTCGCGGTTCTCAGCGGCGTCTGTATGCTGATGGTGCTGTTGGCGTGGCTGGGCATCAGCTTGCGCGGGCTGGAACGCGAGCAGCACCCGAACGCCCTCCAAAACTGCCCCGAAACCTACCTGCGCAGCGGGCAGTACCAGCTGGTGAACTGGCTCCCGTGCAGCGAGGACGCCTTCCGACGCGCTCAACAGCGCGACCGTTTGGTGCTGATTGAGCTGGGCGCGTACTGGTCGGGTCGCTGCCAGCGGCTGGGCAGCGAGGCGTTTTCCGATTCGGGCGTGGCGGATTTGATTAACCGTGAGTTCGTCGCGGTCAAGATCGACGCCGATGCGATGCCCAAGCGGGCGCGGTATCTGCGGCAGTTGGCGCAGCTGATGGGCGCGCCCGACCGCTATCCCATCGTCGCGTGGTTCACGCCCGACGGCAAGCCCATCCGCGCCGTTGCGCCCGACACCCGCGCCGAGCTGATGCGCCATCTGGAGGAACTGAGCCAGCTCTACCGCACGCGCCCCGAACAGGTGCAGCAGCTCGCAGCGCAGCTGGATCGGGCGTGGGACGAGCGCTGGGCGCGCGCGGCGCGCACGGCGACCGTCGCGGGCGCGAGCGAGGCGTTCCTGAACGCGCTGCCGCCGCTGCCGACCGAGCCGAACAGTGCGCCGCCCGTGTTCAGCCTCGCGCATCTGGAGACGCTGCTGGCGCTGGCAGAGCGGGGCAACGCGCCCGCGCAAGAGACGCTGCTGGCGCGCTTGCGCGCCCTGCGCGACAGCCCCTATCGGGACGCCGAGCGCAAGACCGTCGCTGCGCTCCGCGACGGGATTGACCCTGAAGGCAAGCCGACGGGCGGGGCGCGTCTGATTGAGCATGCCCGCCTGCTAAGCCTCTATAGCCGCGCCGCGCGCCTTGACCCCGAACTTGGCAGCGTTGCGCACGAACTGGCGGACGGGCTGCGCACGCAGTTCTATCGCGAGCGACCTGCGGGCTTTGTTGCCGCGCTCGCCCCGCCGAAACTGCGCATCGCCATCGCGCAGGGCAAAGGGCTGCCCCAAACCGACCCGACGCTGTTCGCGGACGCGAACGCCTATGCCATCCTCGCGCTGGCAGACTACGCTGAGACCTTCGGGACGCTCGACCCGCAGGCGCACTGGGCGCGTCAGACCGCCCCGCGCGTGCTGGAGACGCTGCGCGCGATGCGCACCCTGCGCGGCGACCTGTACCACAGCGCGACGCGCACAAACAGCGACTGGATGCCTGACCTCGCGCTGGTCGCCCGCGCCGCCGTCCGCGTGCATCGCCTGCAACCCAACCCGCGCGCGTTGCAACTCGCCGAGCAACTGCTGCAGCGCGTCTGGCGCGACTACGCCGACCCGACAGGCGGCTTCTACGACGCCTCGCAGAGCAAGCAGTGGGGCAACTTCAAGGTCGTGCCCGTGCGCGTCGGCAGCGACGACGCCGACCTGCCCGCCGACAACGCGCTGCTCGCGCTGGCGATGTACGAGTACGCCCAAGCCTCTGGCGATACGCGCTGGCGGGAACGCGCCCTGCAACTGCTGCAGATACTCGGCGGCGACTACGACCCTGCACAACCGCTCGCCTACGCAGGGTACACTCAGGCACTGGCGCGAATCCAACCATGAGCCAAGTGTTGTTGGGACGCACGAATCGGTATGTGTTCCCCGTGTGGGCGCGGGGGCATCTCACGGGCGACGGCTCGGCGGAGGCGCGCGCCGAACGCTTGATGGACGCGCTGCTCGCCTCGCCGATTGAGACGCTCGACATCTCGCCTGCGCCCGCCCTGTGGGGGCGGTTCCTGCGCGAGCGGGCGAATCGGCTCCAAATCGCCGTCGCTGTGCCCACGAACCTGCTGCTGCAAGCGCCCGACGCACGCATCGCGGCGAACCTCGTGCAGTCGCACATCATCGAGACGCTCTGCGCCGTCGGACGCACGCACATCGACTACTATTTTCTCAGCCTGCACGAGATTCCGAATGAGACGCAGCTCAGCGGCGCGCTGGAGGCGTTGGAACTGGCGCGTCAGGAGGGGCAAATCGGCGCGATAGGGCTGGCGGCGTATGGCAAGCCGCTCGCGATTCTCGCGCTCTGGCGCACGCACGACGCCTTCGAGGTCGCCCTGCTGCCCGACGAGGCGGAACGGCTGCAGACGCTGCTGCCCGAAGCGCACGCGCGCCGCGTGGGGGTCGTGGTGCTGACCGAAGGCAGCCGCCCGCCCGACAAGGGACAGGTCGCGCTGACCCCCATCGAGCAGGCGGTTGCGCTGGCGTCCACCCGCTAAGGGTAGACGCTGCTCTACTCCAAGTCCATCAGCTCGTCGGTCTGCGGGTTGCCGTCGCGGTCGATGTTGCCCAGATTATAGCGACGGTGCGGTTCGTAGGTCGCCTCCGTGCGCAGGACGGGCTTGAACGCCTTCGCGTGTCCATCGCACCACAGCACATTCCCCATGCTGTTGTGCCGCCCGTGAAAAGTGGGGTTGTTGTAGGAGGGCGGTTCGAGGAAGCCTGTGCCCTCGAAAGCGGGCGCGCCTGCGCCCCAAGTGCGCCACTGCGCCGAATCTGCCAGCCATGCGGTCTCGGCAGGGCTATTGATTTGCGCCAGCGCGACCGCAATCGGCGTGTAAGTGGGCGGGCGCATCGGACTGAGGTACACATAGTTGTAGCCGTAGCCCAGCAGCCCGTACTGGTAGGCACGGCTCTCGCGGAACGATGGGCACGCCTGAATCTCCGCGTTGCGCATGTACGGATACAGGAAACTGCGCTGCGTGTCCAGTCGCTGGTTCTGGCGATCCACATAGCCCCACCAGTAGTGCGACCAGTCGTCGTAGGCGATGGGGAACAGCCGCTCGTCGTAGTCTTGGGCATACATCAAGCCTGCGGTTCCGATTTGGCGCAGGTTGTTGAGACACGAGGTCTGACGCGCTTTCTCGCGCGCCTGGGCAAACACGGGGAACAAGATCGCCGCCAGAATGGCGATGATCGCAATCACGACCAGCAGTTCAATCAGCGTGAAGCCGCTGTCGCGGCGCGTTCGTTGTGTGTATTGCATCATCCGTACCCTCCACATAAGCGTTGCGCTCTGTGGTCGGGACGAAGGCTTGCGTAGCAGCGCCCGCCGCTGGAGGCGTCCAGCCGCAGGCGAGTGCTTACGCGCGCTCTTTCGCCCAACCCGCGAGGCGAAACGAGCGAGACACGGCTGAACCGGTCTTCGGGCTTCTGGATCGTTCTACTGGCGACGCCTTCCCAGCCGAAGCCAGTGGCATATCGTCGCGTTCGTCCCCAGTCACCGCTGCGCGTCAGCGTCGGATTTGCACCGACTTCCCGTACATTCAGCCGCCGCGAACTCGTTTGCCGAAGCGGAGGTATTATACCACGCCGATGACCGTTCGCGAGGCGATTGCACGGGTAGGGGCGCGGTTGCAGGCGGCGGGGCTATCCGAGCCGCTTCGGGAGGCGCAGGCGTTGATTGCCGCGTGCTTGGGCTGGGAGCGTGCGCGGCTAATCGCCCACCCCGACGCGCGTTTGTCGGCGCGGCAGGTGCAGCGACTGGAGTGTTGGGCGCGCCGTCGCGCCGCGCGCGAGCCGCTGGCGTACCTCACGCGCCGCGCATGGTTTTACGGGCTGGAGTTGACCGTCGGGCGCGGCGCGCTCATCCCCCGCCCCGAAACGGAACTGCTGGTCGAGGCGTTTCTGGGGTGGGCGGCGAATCTACCCCCCTCCTTGAGGTTCCCCCCGCTTCGCGAGGGGAACCTGTCCAGTGTGGTTCCCCCTGCAAGCAGGGGGAACCTGAAGGAGGGGGTATATCGCTTACCCGTCCTTGTAGACGCAGGCACAGGCACGGGCGCCGTTGCGCTGGCGTGCCTGACGCACGCCCCGCACTGGCGTGGGATTGGAATTGACCGCAGTCGCCGCGCGTTGCGCTGGGCGCAGGCGAATCGGCGCGCCATGGGGCTGGAGTCGCGCCTGCTGCTGGCGCAAGGCGACTGGCTGCAGGGACTGCAGGCAGGCTCGGTAGACGCCGTGTTGAGCAACCCGCCGTATGTGCTGCCCGACGAGTGGGACGCGCTTCAGCCCGAAATCACGCGCTACGAGCCGAAAGGCGCGCTGCTTGTCCCCGTGAACGACCCACTGCGACCCTACCGATGTATCGCGCGGGGCGCGTATGGGGCGTTGCGTTCAGGCGGCTTGCTCGCGTTTGAGACCAGCCCGCGCCTTGCGCCGCTGTTAGCCGAGCAACTGCCTGCGTGGGGCTTCGCCCAGCCCCGTATCGAGCGCGACTACACAGGCGCGATGCGCGTCGTGTGGGCGGTTCGGGCGTAATCAGCGGCTGTCGACGCCGCGCCGACGCGCCTTGCGCTTGATTCGCGCCAGCGCGTTGTCCACCGCTTTGGGCGAGCAGCCCAGCCGCTCGGCAATCTCGCGATAGGTCAGCTGCTGCTGGTACAAGGCGACCACCTGCGTCTCCAGCGGGCTGAGGCGCGTTGTGAGGAACTCCCGCTGCCGTTGCGCCGTCTCGCGCTCGCTGAGCTGCTCGTAGAGGTTCTGGCGCGGGTCGGGCAACTGCTCCAGCCACGCTTGTCCATCCGCTTCGTCCGACAGGCTGACTGCAGGCACTGCCCACCGTTGCGCCCGCTTCAGTTCCGAGAGAATCTGCCGTCGAATGCACACCCGCGCGAACGCCGCGAAGCCCGCCTTGCGCTGCGGGTCAAAACACAGCACCGCGCGCCACAGCCCCATCAGCGCAATTTGGCACATATCTTCAGGCTCATAACTGGGCACAAAGAACCGTCCCGCCACGCTCTGCGCCAGCGGACGGAACAGCGTCAGCACCTGCTCCGCCGCACGCTCGTCCCCCTGCTGCGCCCGCAACACTAAATCATCTGCCGATAGATACTCACAATACGCCTCCATCGTGCGCTCACCCACTCTATTATAGCCCAATTTCGATGCCGATGGGGGTAATTCTCACACTCCGCGCCGCCTGTTCCAGCGGCGTGGAGCGTGAGGACGCTCAGCACCCGCTGCCGAAGTTGAACAGCACAATCAGCAGGTCGGCGTCGTCCACAATGCTGTCGCCGTTCACATCGGCGGGGTTGCTCCCCGTCGCGCCAAAGGCGAACAGCACCTGCAGCAGGTCGGCGTCATCGATGCAGCCGTCGCCGTCCACATCGCCTGGCAGTCGGAACGGCGTGTCGCGTGTCCACACAGGACCCGCAGGATTGCCCCCGAAGCGCAACTCGCCGTGGCTGGGACCGCCCTCCGCGCCCGAACTGTCCAGAATCTGCGTCCCGCTGCCCTCGTCGAAATGGTAAAGCGCAGCGGTGTGCGCGTCAGGCGTGAACGGCTGGCTCGGCGGCGTGAAGTTGCCGCTATAGCGCAGCACCGTCGAGAGGCGCACCTCGTCCAAGTAGCCGTTGAACGACGGGTAAGCGTTGCGGTCGTAGTCGTGCTTCTCCGCGCCGAACACCAAAAACGGGTCGCTGAAGTTGCATGGGTTGCCGTTGCAGCACCAACTGCACGGCACGCCGTTGTCGGGGTAGGAGATGTCGCCGTCGGGACCGTCGCCCTGCGCCTCCAGCCTGCCGTCCACATAGAGCCACATGTAGCCGTCCGAGCGGCGTCGCTGCACCGCGATATGATGCCACGCGCCGTCCAGCACATTCGAAGTCCCACAAATCGTGAACGCGCCTGTGCCGTCGCCCGTGACGCCGAAGACGACTCGCCCGCCCGCAATCGAAATCCCGAACTTGCGGTCTTGGCTGAAGCGGTCGCGGTCAATCACGATATTGCCGTAAATCCAGTCTTCATTCGCGCCGCAGGTCACGGGTCTAGACGGGTTGTCGGCGAGCGTCCCCTTGACCCAGAACTCAATCGTGAAGTCGGTCGCGCCGATGTCGGCGGGCGGACCAGGCAGGTTGTTCGTCGGGTCGTCGATGCGAATCTTGACGCGGTCGATGTCGTCGACGCCGTTGCCATAAAACCGAAGCGAATAGCCCTGCGAGTGGGCGAGCGCGAGCGTCAGCAGCGCGCTGCACAGACCAAATCCGATGCGTCGCATAAGCGTCTCTCCGTTCACAGGGCTATTATACATCGATTCGGGAGACGCCTACTTCCCCTTCAGTCCGACGCGCCACTCTTTTTGCAGCAGCGGGAAGCCCTCCGCCTCGCGCTTTTCGAGGTGCTTGAGACAGCACGCTCGCGAGAGGGCGCGAATGCGCTGAATATAACTCGCCCGCTCCGTGACCGAGATACTGCCCCGCGCATCAAGCAGGTTGAAGATATGCGAACACTTCAGCGCGAGGTCGAACGCGGGATGCACATAGCCCAACTCGGCGATGCGCGCGCTCTCCGCCTCGTACATCTCGAACAGTTTGAACAGCATCTCGGTGTCGGCATGCTCGAAGTTGTAGTAGTTATGCTCCAGTTCGGCTTGGTAGTCCACATCGGCGTAGGAGACGCCGCGGCTCCATTCGAGTTCCCAGACGCTGTTTTTTTTGCTGAGGAGCATGGCGAGCCGTTCGGGACCGTAGGTGATTTCGGCGCACACGGGGTCGCACTCGATGCCGCCGACCTGCTGGAAGTAGGTGAACTGGGTGATTTCCGCGCCGTTGAGCCACACTTCCCAGCCGACGCCCGACGCGCCGAGCGTGGGGGCTTCCCAGTCGTCCTCCACGAAGCGGATGTCGTGTTCGCTGGGGTCAATCCCTATCGCGCGCAGGCTCTCCAAGTAGACATCGACCACATCGTCGGGCGACGGCTTGAGGATGACTTGGTACTGATAGTAGTGCTGCAGGCGCATCGGGTTGCGGGCGTAGCGTCCATCGGCAGGGCGACGGCTGGGCTGCACATACGCCACATACCACGGCTCGGGTCCCAACGCGCGCAGCGTCGTGGCAGGCGCCATCGTGCCCGCGCCCACCTCCACATCATACGGCTGCAGGATCAAGCACCCGTAGTCCGCCCAAAACTGCTCCAGCCGAAACAGCAACTCCTGAAAGGTCATAGGCGCGATAAGTATACCTCGCAGGGTATACTCCCGCCCGATGTTCGACTTGGAGACGCTCATCAGTGCGGTCATCTGGATACTGGCGATTCTGCTCAGTTTGGCGGTACACGAGTACGCGCACGCCAAATACGCCGACTGGGCGGGCGACCCGACGCCGCGCAGTCAAGGGCGCGTGACGCTGAACCCGATTGCGCACTTAGACCCGCTGGGCACGATTCTGATTATATTCATGGCGTTTTCGGGCTACGGCATCGGCTGGGGCAAGCCCGTGCCCGTCAACCCGGGCTATTTTCGCAGCCCGCGCCGCGACTGGGTGATGTGCGCTTTTTGGGGACCGCTGTCGAACATCATCCTGGCAGTGATTTTCGCTATTCCCCTGCGCCTGATGCTGGCGTCGGGCGAACGGCTGCCTGACAGTGTGTTTGTTGACTTCACGCTCTCGATGGTGCTGGCGAACATCGGGCTGGCGATTTTCAACATGATTCCGCTCCATCCGCTGGACGGCTCAAAGGTGCTGTCGGGGGTGTTTCCCGACATTTACGACCGCCGCTACTGGGGCTTTCAGATGGTGTACGGACCGATAATTCTGTTCGGCTCGATTCTGATTCTGCCGCTGATTGGCTTGCCGAACCCGTTGCGGTTTATTCTGTTGCCCGCGCGTGAGTTTCTGGTGCGGTTGCTGCTGGGGCTGTAGGTATACTTGCAGGCGTTATGGCGCGTGCGTTGTATAAGGGATTGTTGCTGATAGCGGACGGGTTAGGCGACCGTCCTGTGCCTGAGATGGGCAGCAAGACGCCGTTGGAGTACGCGGCGACGCCGACGCTCGATCGGCTGGCGCGCGAGGGCGAGTGCGGACTGATGGACCCGATTGCGCCGGGCGTGCGCGCAGGCTCCGACACGGCGCACTTGGCGATTCTGGGCTACGACCCGTATCGGGTGTATCAGGGGCGCGGACCGTTCGAGGCGCTGGGAATTGGCATGGAGGTGCGCGGGGGCGATGTCGCGCTGCGCTGCAACTTCAGCACGGTAGACGCCGAGATGCGCGTGCTGGATCGCCGCGCCGGGCGCATCACGGAGGGCACGCGCGAACTGGCAGAGGCGGTCAACGGCGTCATCATCGACGGCGTGCAGTGCTTTTTCAAGGAGTCGGTGGCGCATCGGGGCGCGCTGGTGCTGCGCGGCGAGGGGCTGAGCCACCGAATCACCGATGTTGACCCGCACGCGGAAGGCGAGCCGATACACGCGGCGCGCCCGTTAGACCCCGACGACCCAGCCGCTGCGCGCACGGCGCAGGTGGTGAACGCCTTCGTGCGCCTGAGTTATGAGCGGCTGAACGACCACCCCGTGAACCGTGCGCGTCGGGAGCAGGGGCTGCCCCCCGCGAACATCATCCTGCCGCGCGGGGCAGGCGTTGCGCCGCACCTGGAGCCGTTCCCCCAAAAACACGGCATGACCGCCGTCGCGGTGGTGGAGACGGGGCTGATTCGCGGCATCGCGCGGTTCGTCGGGATGGACACGCTGGACGCGCCAGGCGCAACAGGCGGCGTCGACACCGACTACGCCAGTATCGCCGATACGCTCGTGCACGCCCTACAGCAGTACGACTTCGTGCTGTGCAATGTGAAGGCGCCCGACCTGTGCGGGCACGACCGCAACCCGCACCTCAAAGCGCAGGTGATTGAGCGAATTGACGGCTTGGTCGCGCGGCTGCTGGAGACCTACCGCGAGCCGTTTTATCTGGTCTTCACGGGCGACCACTCGACGCCATGCTCGGTGGGCGACCATTCGGGCGACCCTGTGCCTGTGTTATTGCACGGACCCGATTTGCGCGGCGACGAGGTACTGCGCTTCCACGAGTACGCCTGCGCGCGCGGCGCGCTCGGACGCCTGCGCGGGGGCGACCTCATCCCCATCCTGACGCAACTGATGGGCGTGCAGGAGAAATTCGGCGCGTAGTGGGGTATACTTAACACCCGACGCTGACGGAGAGGCAATAAGCGATGGCATCGACGAAAACGCAAACGGAACGCCCTGGTCTGGTCGCGCGGCTGCGCAACTGGTTCCACGACATCGTGGCAGAGTTGCGCCGCGTTACCAAGCCCACGCCCGAAGAGACCACCCAGATGATGCTGGTGGTCATCGGCTTCGTGCTGGTGGTCGCCATCTGGTTCGCGGTTTGGGACACCGCGCTGACCTATGTGGCGCAACGCATCGAGGCGTGGGTCGACACGATAGGACGCTGAGGGAAGCAACGATGATAGGCATGACGCGAACAGCATGGTATGTCGTGCGCACGCTGGTAGGACACGAAAACAAGGTGAAGTTCGCCATCGAAAAGCGCGCGGAGGCGAAGGGACTCAGCGACCGAATCTTTCAGGTGCTCATCCCGACTGAGCAGGAGGTGCGCACGAAAGGCGGCAAAAAACAGACCATCACACGGCGGGTGTTCCCCGGCTATGTGCTGGTGGAGATGATCCTGGACGACGAGACTTGGACGCTGGTGCGCACGACGCCAGGCGTCACGGGCTTCGTCGAATCGGGCGGTAAGCCCGTGCCCCTCTCGCCCGAAGAGGTGGACGAGATCAAACGCTCCATTCTGGAGAGCAAGGAGCGCCCGCGCATCGCCTTCTCGCCCGGCGACACCGTGCGCGTGATCGAAGGCGCGTTCGCCGACTTCAACGGCAAAGTCGAAAGCGTCGACGCCGAACGCAGCAAGGTCAAGATTCTGATTAACATCTTCGGGCGCGAGACGCCTGTGGAACTGGAAGTCGACCAGGTAGAGAAAATCAGTTAGGAGGCGTATCTATGGCGAAAGAGGTAATCAATGTGGTGAAGTTGAACCTGCCTGCGGGTGCGGCGACGCCCGCGCCCCCTGTGGGACCCGCGCTCGGTCAGGCAGGGGTCAACATTATGGAGTTTGTGAAGGCGTTCAACGAGCGCACCGCCAGCATGAAAGGCTCCACGCTGCCTGTGGAGATCACGGTCTACAAAGACCGCACCTTCACCTTCATCGTGAAGCAGCCGCTGGCGTCAGACTTGATTAAGCAAGCCGCGGGCATCCCGTCAGGCTCGGCGAACCCCTTGCGCAACAAGGTCGGCAGAATCACGCGCCAGCAACTGCGCGAAATCGCCGAGCGCAAGATGCCCGACCTGAACGCCAACGATATCGAAGCGGCGATGCGCATCATCGCGGGCACAGCGCGCTCGATGGGCGTCGAAATCGTCGACTAACACAACCCAGTGGCAGGGGCAATCGCTCCGCTACGACCACAGGAGGCAACTATGAGAGGACGCACAATCAAGAAGAAACAGCGCCACAGCAACCGCTACATGCAAGCGGTGCAGGCGCTTGGCAACGGACAGCAGACCTACTCGCCAATCGAGGCGATTCGCAAGGTGAAGCAGACCGCCACCGCCAAGTTCGATGAGGCGGTCGATATGGCGGTGAACTTGGGAGTCGACCCGCGCAAGAGCGACCAGATGGTGCGCGGCGTGGTGAACCTGCCGCACGGCACGGGCAAAAAGCAAAAAGTGCTGGTGTTCGCCAAAGGCGAGCAGGCAGACGCCGCGCGCGAGGCAGGCGCGGACATGGTCGGCGCAGAGGACATCGTCGAACAGGTGCAAAAAGGCTGGAAGGGCTGGAAGAACTTCGACCTCATCGTCGCGGGGCAAGACATGATGCCCATCATCAGCCGTATCGGTGGCGTGCTGAAGGCGCGCATGCCCAACCCCAAGTCGGGCACGGTCTCGCCCAACCCCGCCAAAGTGGTGCAGGAGATCAAGCAAGCCTCGCGCGTGGAGTACCGCGTCGACAAGGCAGGGATCGTGCATATGCCCATCGGGCGCGCCTCCTTCAGCGAGGAACAACTGCTGGAGAACATGCTGGTTGCGCTGAACGCCCTGCTGAAGGCGAAGCCCGCGACCTCCAAAGGACGCTACCTGCAGAAAATCACCCTCTCCAGCACGATGGGTCCTGGCGTGCAGGTCGATGTGAACGAAGCGCAACGCTTGGCGGAGCAGGTGAAGGGCTAACGACGCACTCTCATCATCTCCACCTCCAACCCACCCACAGCGTTGTGGGTGGGTATCTTTTTAGGCGTGAACCATCGCGCTTCAGGCGAAGACACGCTCTTCGGGGTCGCCCTGCCCGCAGAGTTGGAGCAGTTTGTGTGGGATGCCAACCCGTGGTGGCGCGGTCAGCCGATGCGCCCACTGCCGCGCTATCGGCGTTGGCTGTTCCCCACCGTGCTGAAGCGGTTGCAGAGTCCCCTTGCGCCTGTTGTTGCGCTACGCGGGGCGCGGCAGGTCGGCAAAACGACGCTGCAGTTGCAGATTATCGAGCATCTGCTCCGCGAAGGCGTCGCCCCGCAACGGCTGTTCCGCGTGCAGTTTGACGAACTCCCAACGCTGAAAGGGTTCCAGCAACCGATTTTGACGCTGTGCCGTTGGTTCCAATCGCGCGTGCTGCAGGGCAGTTTCAACGAGTGGGCGCAACGGGGCGAGCCTGTCTACATCTTTCTGGACGAGGTGCAGAACCTGCCCGACTGGTCGGCGCAGGTGAAAGCGTTGGTGGATCATCATGCTGTGCGCGTGCTGCTGACAGGCAGTTCCGCCCTGCGGATTGAGTATGGGCGCGAGAGCCTCGCAGGGCGCATCACGACAGTAGAGTTGGGACCACTGCTGCTGCGGGAGATTGCCGAATTAACAGGAATAGGCGCGATTCCCTCGCTTGCACCTGAAAACGGTCTGGACGCGCTGCGACAGCAGGCGTTTTGGCAAGAGTTGCGCGAGGCAGGTCAGCGGCATGCACCCATACGCGACCAGGCGTTCGAAGTGTACGCCGAGCGCGGGGGCTACCCCTTCGCTTACGCCCAGCCCCTGCCCGACTGGGAGATGCTCGCCGAACACCTGAACGAGACGATAATTCGGCGCGTGCTGCAGCACGACTTGCGCGTAGGCGAGCGCGGGCGCAGGCGCGACCCCGTGCTGCTGGAGATGCTCTTCCGTCTGGCGTGTCGCTACGCGGGTCAAGCCCCCAGTCCAACGCACTACCTGCGCGAACTTCAGGAGACGACGCAGGCGAACATCGGCTGGCAGCGCGCGCTTGCCTACCTGCGCTTTCTCAACGACAGCCTGCTGATTCGCCTGATTGAGCCGTTGGAGATACGGCTCAAGCGGCGCAAGTCGCAGCCGAAGGTGTGCCTGTGCGACCACAGCCTACGCGCGAGTTGGCTGCGTGAAATCGTGCCTCTCACCCCCAACGCGCTGCGCGAGCAGCCCGACCAAGCTTCGCTTGCAGGACACCTTGCCGAGAGCATCGTCGGCTTTTTCCTCAGCGGTATCCCGAACCTGAACCTCAACTGGTACCCCGAACGCGGCGCGGAGCCAGAGGTGGACTTCGTGCTGACCGTCGGCGACTACCGCATCCCGATTGAGGTGAAGTACCGCCAGCGGATAGACCCGCATCGCGACACGCCGGGGCTGCGCGCCTTTCTTGAAAAGACCGCCAACAACGCGCCGTTTGGCGTGCTGATAACGCTTCAGGACGGCGCGGAAATCCCCGACCCGCGCATCGTGGCGTTGCCGCTCAGCACGCTGCTGCTGATGCGGTGAGGTATACTCCCCGCCGATGGCGACGGCAGTTGTGGGCGTGGACTTGGGCGGTACGAATGTGCGTGCGGCGGTCGTCGGACGCGACGGGACGCTGCTCGCCCCGCCTGTGCAGTACCCCTCCCGCGCGCAGGAAGGCTTCGCACTCACGCTGGAGCAGATCACGCTCGCCATCCGCGAGGCGATTGCCGCAGCAAGCGCCAGCCCCGCGATGATTGGCATGGCAGTGCCTGGGCACATCGACTCGACGCGCGGGATAGTGCGCTGGGCGCCGAACTTTGGCGAGATGCGCAGCGGGGTGTTCGAGGTGTGGCGCGATGTGCCGCTGGGGGACGCGGTGCAGGCGCGGGTGAACTTGCCCGTCGTGATGGGCAACGACGCGAACCTCGCCGCGCTGGGTGAATACTACTATGGCGTCGGGCGCGGCACCGCGCGCGGGCTGGTAATGCTCACGCTCGGCACGGGCATCGGCGGCGGCGTGGTGCTGACCCGCCATCAGGTGCAGGGCAACGCGCACTGGGAGGGCGGCGTGCTGCTGGTGGGTTTAAGCGGCGGCGCGGGCGAACTGGGGCACACCATCATCAACTTCGCGGGACCGCGCTGCGGGTGCGGCGCACGCGGCTGCATCGAGGCATACGCCAAGCGCGACGCGATTGTCGAACTCGCGCGCGAACAGGCGCGGCGCAACCCCAACAGCCTGCTGAACCGCCTCACGGAAGGCGACCCCGCCAAAATCACCCCCGCGCTGGTCAGCGAAGCAGCCGCGCAGGGCGACCCGACCGCGCTCGCCATCTGGCGCGAGGTCGGCTACTACATAGGGATCGCGGTGGCAAGCCTCATCAGCGTGTTCAACCCCGAAATCGTCGCCATCGGCGGGCAGATTGCCAAAGCGGGCGCGCCGCTCTTTGAGGCGATTCACCGCGCCGTGCGCGACTACGCGCTGCCAACCCTGCTGCAGGACTGCCAGATTGTGCCCGCCGAGCGCATCGAGGACGCGGGGATTTTGGGCGGCGCTGCGCTCGCATGGCAAGCGGTGGAGGCGCGCTGATGAAGTACCGCATGCACAAGCGCATCGAGACCAAACCCGACGGACGCAAAATCTACTACTACACCTTCGAGCCTGCAGAGACGAAGGCTATGCACGCGCATTTGGAGGCATCAGGGCATCTCCCCCCAACGCCCAAAGAAGTTCTGGAACGCATCGAGGCAGAACGCGCCTGTCGGGAGAAGGAGATGCCAGAGCGTGCAAAAACGCATCTGCCTTGATAGCGAGACCATTACCTACCCACCTGTAAATACCTGAGCCCAATAGGGTACAATATACGGTATGTGTAGCAGACGCTTCATCGCATATGTTGACGAATCTGGCGACGAAGGTATGAAGTTTGAGAAGGGCAGCCCGAAATGGTTTGTTCTTAGTGCTGTGGTTGTTCCGAACGAACCACAATCGCAACAAAAGTTGCGCCAGCTTATCGACGAAGCGCGTGATGCCATCAATCGCGAACGGCATGAGCAGCACAGGATACCTCACAAAAAACCTCTTCACTTCCGAGACCTGAAGCACGACGACCGCAAATTCTTCTCTATGAAGATAGGTCAGATTGAAGAGATTGGCACAGTTAGCGTCCTGTGCCACAAGCCCAGTCTGCGTTCACAGATACAAGATCGCTTATATAACTATCTTCTTCGTTTCCTTGTGGAGAGAGTAGCGTGCTATTGCTATGCCCAGTCAGGAAACAACCAAGCGCGTCCGAAACTGAAGCTGGTTCTCTCGAACAGAGGAGGGCTAAAGCAATCGGAAGTGAACGAATATTTTCATCGTGTATGGTACGATGACACAGCCAAAGAGATAGTTATCGAGCAGAGCGCAATTCTGGAAGATATCTTGGTGCAATCTTCGGGCAAAGCTATGGGGCTTCAGTTAGCTGACGCCGTAGCCAGCAGTTATTTTTACAGTGTGGAGCCGAACCGATACGGAATGGTAGAGACGGCATACTTACGCCTCATTATCCCACGCGCTTATCGTCATAACCATAGGTTGATAGGGCATGGTGTAAAACTTTTTCCTGACGACGCCCAGCATCAGCTACCTGAAGAGACAAAAGCAATCATTGCGGGTCCCGGGCTGTAGGATCCCACCGCGTTACGCGGCTGCCGCCCGTTCGGACGACCTACAGTGCCTCCCAGCGCAGACCCGCGACTATATTATACCATGCAAAATGCGCTCCAGACAACCCTTATCGAGAGTATTCCTGCAGAAGGGGGCGCCTATTGTTGGGAACTGAACAAGCGGAGCATCTCCTGTTGACGCTCTGTGAGGGTCAGAAGCGGATTTCTCGGCTGGGGGTAAATTTCTGCAGCGTTCCACGACGCGCGTGGCGGGTCAGGCGATTGCACGATTGTGGACTGGTCAAAAAGGTACACATAGTCAATCACGAAAGGACGCTTTCTGCCCTTCGACGACGCAGCAGACGCGCGGGGTCCTGTCAGCACAAGATAGAAGTCGGCGAGGTATTTGGGAGGCGTGCTGGTGTAAAGCAGCCCGCCCTCATCCAGCGCGAGATACTTAATCTCCACCGACCGCCCCGCCAAAGCGCCGCTTCGGAAGTAGCCGTCCGCGCCGCGGTTCGTTTTGGAGCTGCACAGTTCGATGTCGAAGATTATCGCTGCGATATATTCGCTGATGTGCCCTTTCTCGGCAGGTCGCCCGATGAGGTCAGCAATCGCGTCGTCGATTCGATTCCGCTGTCGTATCAGTTCCGCCAATTGCTGTAGTTGTTCCATCCCTCTCCGCCTCCGCAGGCATAATGTACCTCAAAGAGCAGCTTTTGGGCGTGCGCTATCCTACTCCCTCGGCGGCACGCGCACCAGCAGGTAGCGGAATTCGGCGTAGCGGGTCAGCTCGTCCTCAAAGGGCTTCACACGCGGATGGGTCAGGCAGTTGGAATACCGACGCCAGTGGAAGGTGTAGTCCCCGCGCAGAGTGATTGGCTCCTCCCGCCCTTTCTTCGTGCCGTCCCCCGCCCGCTCGTCCCACTGAAGCGCCTCGCCGCCAGCAATCGTCCTGCCCTCGTGGAGTCTGAAAGCGTAGTCGATTACCCCGTCGCGGGCAGGCTTTTCCCAAAACAGAGAATCGTTGGTCAGCAGGATTGCATAGCCCACAGCACTGTGCCCCTTGAGCGTGCGTCGCTCCACGAGCAGTTCCAGCCGCTGAATGTCTTTAAGGAAATCGTATCGGCACAAGTCGTGAGCTGCCTGATCCAGAATGTTGTAGGTCTCGTACTCATCCTTAGCAAGGTTCACTTGGACGCGCAGCCTGCGCGTGAAGTACTTGAGTTCGATTAGCGTTGTTTGCCCGTCTTGGTGGGCAAGCACATCAATGCGAAGCCTTTTGTTGTCGACGATTTCCGTTCTCTCCAACCGAATGGCAATTTGGGGATACAGTTGTTGCATTTTGAGCGCGAGCGCGAACTGAAAGTCGGCTTCCGAATGGAACACGGGTCGCTCGCCGCTCAGTTCCGCGAGGATGCGCTCCACATCCGCCGTTTGCAGTAGACTCATGCCTCTCCGCCTCCGTAGGGTGTATCGGTTGCGCAGGTGCTGCCCACAACGCACCTATAGTTTCTCCCAGCGCGAACCGCACTATGAGTGTACCCGTCTCGCAGCTTATGGGGCATCGAACCGCTGGTGCAGGGTAGAATCAGGGCGCAATGTCAAAAATAGCACGCTCTCAGTCCCTTCGCGAGCTGACTTGGGTTGACCCTGATAGGGTGAGCGGCGCGCTGTGCTTTCGCGATACGCGCGTGCCTGTGGCGCTGCTGTTCGAATACTTAGCGGCGGGCGATTCGCTGGAGGAGTTCCTACAGGGGTTCCCCACCGTGCGCCGCGAGCAGGCGGTCGGCGTACTGCAATGGGTCGCCCAGTACCTCACGGGCTTGACGGATGAAGCGTCTCTTGCTGGATGAGTGCGTGGACTGGCGGCTGAAGCGATACTTCAGCTCCGAGTACGAGGTACGCGCCGTTCACGAGATGGGCTGGCAAGGAGTGCGCAACAGCGAGCTGTTGCAACTTGCGTCGCAAGCGTTCGATGTTCTCATCACTGTGGATAAACGCTTACCTGAGCAGCACGACTTATCGCGATACTCTCTGTCGGTTGTCGTGATTCGTGCGCCTAACAACCGACTGGCAACTCTGGCTCGAGCCGTTCCCTTGATAGAAGCAAAACTTGCAGCGCTGCGAGTAGGAGAAGCCATCGTTGTCGAGGTGGACGATAGAGGAACTGGCTAACCCGCAAAGCAGTTCTCCGTCTTGGATGGACACCTGCACTGCGCGCGCCAGCTGAGGACTCAGGCAGTCCTGAAGGTTCGCTACCCACTCGGCGGCACGCGCACCAATAGGTAGCGGAACTTCCCATGGATCCTGCTTCCCCTAAGGGGCTTTGCCAACGGAGGTGCGAGTTCGGAGTAATCGCGCCATTGAAATCTGTAGCCCCAGCGAAGAACAATTGGATGCTTACGACCCTTAACATCGCTTGCCGTCGCTCGTTCACCCCAAGTAAGCACTTCACCGCCAGCAATAGTTCTGTTGTCGTGAAGCTGGAAAGCGTAGTCCTTTGCGTTTTCATCGTTGAGTTTATTCCAGTAGTTCTGGTCATTCGTAAGTAGAATCGCATAGCCCACTGCTTCAGGACAGTGTTGCGTGCATTCTGCTACCCAAGTTTCTATTCGCGTGATGTCTTTGAGAAAGTCATACCGTCCCCACTCACGCGCCTGGTCGCAAAGGTCGTAAGTTTCGTGCTCTCCTTCAGCGATTTGTACCTGCGCATGCAGCGAGCGGGGTAGGTACTTGAGTTCCAGAAAAAGGACACAACCTTCGCAAGACGCGAGTATGTCCACACGGGGTCTACCCTTAGAGATTACAGGCGTTTCTAATCGAAGCCTGAGGTGAGGGCGCTTCTGCTGCATTTTGAACGCCAGTGCAAACTGAAAATCGCCCTCCGAATGGAACACGGGTCGCTCGCGGCTGAGTTCCGCGAGGATACGCTCCACATCCGCCGTTTGCAGTAGACTCATCCCTCTTCGCCTCCGTAGCGTGTGTCGGCGCGCCGCCCGTTCGAACGACCTACCGTGCCTCCCAGCGCAGACCCGCAACCACACTATTGCACTACACTATACTATACCATGCGAGATGCGCTTCAGACAACCCTAAGTAGATTGCACTGTGGACGAATGCGCTGATTGCTATCCCACTCCAGTGGGTATCATGCGGGACGATGAGACGGATGAGAGTGCGCGGTGTGTTGGTATCGCCTGACACCGTGCGGTTGCACCAGCCGCTGCCGCTACCCGATGGGTCAGAGGTGGAGGTTCTGGCGGAATCGCCGCTTGCGCGAGGCTCCTTGCCGCTTATGCTCGCAACTTTGGAAGCGATTCACGCGCGGCTGGAGGCGGCTGGGCATCGCCCACCCACCCCCGAAGAGGTACTGGAACGCATCGAGGCAGAACGCGCCAGTTGGGAGAAGGAGATGCAAGAGAATGGAGAAACGCATCTACCTGGATAGCAACGCTATCATCTATCCGGTGGAAAACACGATAAAGAAACCCTCCGTACTGTCTGCACTCGCTCAGTATCCAGGCTACACGCTTTGCTCTAGTGCCCTTGCGCTAATGGAGTGCCTGGTGAAACCCTTGCAGAGCAATAATCAACTGCTTGCTGCTACCTACGATGCGTATTTCCAGACCTTGCTGCTCATCCCAAGCCACCTTGGAGTGTTTCGCCGTGCAGCTAGAATCAGGGCGTTGACAAACCTGCGCACTCCCGATGCACTCCACCTTGCATATGCTTCTACGGGAAGATGTGAAGTAATCATCACGGGCGACCAGAAGTTGGCAACAGTGTGGAATCAGAAGCGTTCTTTGCCGTTCCCTACCAGCGCAGTGCTTGTTTAGGCACGACTGAATTCTGTTCCCCCACCCCATCAGGTACACTCTCCCCCGCATGCAGGCACTCAAGGGCTATCTGGAGCAACTGCAGGCGGTGGCGCAGCAGCCGCACGCCACGAGCGAACTGTCGTATCACGGCGCGTTGGAACACCTGCTGCGCACACTGCGCCCCGACCTGACCCTCGTTCACGAGCCGACGCGCACTGTCGTCGGGCGACCCGACTTCGCCATCCTCCATCAGCACGCACCCGTCGGTTATGTGGAGGCGGAAGCCTACAACGCCGACCTCGACAACCTGCCCCCGCACGCCAAAGCGCAAACCGACGCCTTCCGCCAGCACCTGGAGAACTTCTTGCTGACCAACTTTCTGGAGTTTCGGCTGTATCGCCAGGGGCAGGAAGTCATGCGCGCCCGCCTGCCCCAGCCGCCCCCGCACGGCAAAATCGCCCTTGCCCAGCGCGACGCCGACGAGTGCCTGCGCCTGCTACACGCCTTCTTGGACTATGCGCCCGCGCCCGTTGCCGATGCGCACACACTGGCGCAACAACTCGCCCAGCGCGCCCAGTTGCTGCAAGCCACCGTCGAGCAGAGCCTGCACGCCCAACTGAAACAGCCGCCCGACCAGCCGCTGGAGCTGCGCAACCTGTACCGCGCGTTGCAGCACGTGCTGCTGCCCGACCTTCAGCCTGCCGACTTCGCCGACCTGTACGCGCAGACCCTCGCCTACGGGCTGTTCGCTGCCCGCTGCTACGCGCCCAACGCCGCACGCTTCACCCGCCACGACGCCGCACACATCATCCCCGATGCCATTCCCTTCCTCAAGCGGCTACTCGGTACGCTGACCACGCACACGCTGGAACCCGAACTGGAGTGGCTGCTGGACGACCTCGCCAGCCTGCTGGAACGCGCCGATATGCCCACCATCCTGCAGGACTTCGGCAAACGCGCGGGACGCGAAGACCCCGTGGTGCATTTCTACGAGGACTTCCTCGCGGCGTATGACCCCACCCTGCGCGAGGTGCGCGGCGTCTACTACACGCCCGAACCCGTCGTGCAGTTTATCGTGCGGGCAGTGGACACCGTGCTGCGGCGCGAGTTCGGCATGCAGGGGCTGATGGACGAGCGCGCGCTGGTGTTAGACCCCGCGTGCGGCACGGGCAGCTTTCTGTACGAAATCGTGCGCCAAGTCCACGCGCAGGTGTGTCAGCATCTCGGCGCGGGGCAGTGGGCAGACTACGCCCGCCAGCAGCTGCTGCCCCGCCTGTTCGGCTTCGAGCTGCTGATGGCGCCCTACACGATTGCCCATCTCAAACTCGCGCTGGAGCTGCAGCACCTCGGCGCGCCGCCCGCCGAACGCCTGCGCATCTACCTCACCAACGCGCTGGAGCCTGCCGTCAAGACCTCCGAACTGCTGCTGGGCGAGTTCATCACCCGCGAAGCCAACGAAGCCGCCGAAGTCAAACGCGAGAAACCCATCCTCGTCGTGCTGGGCAATCCCCCCTACAGCGGGCACTCCGCCAACCGCAGCTATGTCGAGGTGAGCGAGACCATCGGCGGACGCACCCGCAAGCGCAAACAGCCCACATGGATCGGCAAACTCCTCGAAGACTACAAGCAGGTGGACGGGCAACCGCTGGAGGAGAAGAACCCCAAGTGGCTGCAGGACGACTATGTGAAGTTCATTCGCTTCGCCGAGTGGCGGATTGAGCAGACGGGGCAGGGCGTCGTGGCGTTCATCACCAACCACGCCTACTTGGACAATCCGACCTTTCGCGGGATGCGAGCGCACCTGCTGCACACCTTCCAGCGGCTGTATATCGTGAACCTGCACGGCAACGCGCGACGCAAAGAGCGCGCCCCCGACGGCAGCCCCGACGAAAACCTGTTCGACATCCAGCAGGGGGTCGCCATCCTGATTGCCATCCGCAACCCCGACAACTTCGCCGAGCCTGCGGAGAGCGCGCCCGTCTGGTACTGCGATGTGTGGGGCGTGCGGGAGGAGAAGTACGACTTTCTGCGCACGGCGACGCTGGAGAGCATCCGATGGACGCCGCTGACGCCCCGCGCGCCGATGTACCTGTGTGTGCCCCAAGACACGGCGTTGGAGGCGGAGTACCAGCGGGGCTGGCGCATCCCCGACATCTTCCCCGTGCATAGCGTGGGCATCGCCACGGCGCGCGACGGGCTGACCATCCACCGCACGCCCGATGCCGTGTGGCAGACAGTGTGCGAACTGGTCGCGCTGGAGCCTGAGGCGGCGCGGGAACGGTTTCGGCTGGGCAAGGATGTGCGCGATTGGTCGGTTGCCCGCGCCCAGCAGGACTTGCGCGAGGCAGGTGTACCTAACGAGTCGGCGAAGGCGTGTATCGTGCCCATTCTGTATCGCCCGTTCGATGTGCGCTACACCTTCTACACGGGCAGGTCGCGCGGGTTTCACTGCATGCCCCGCCCCGAAGTGATGCGCCACCTGCTGGCAGGCGAGAATGTGGCGTTAATTACACTGCGCCAGCAATCAAGGGACGCCGAATGGCGCAATGTAGGCATTACGAACACTCTCGCTGAGAGTAGCGTTATCTCGAACTACACGCGGGAGATTGGGTATGTGTTTCCCCTGTACGAGTACCCCAAAACAAAAAGCGAGCAGGGGGCGTTGTTGCCTCCCGCGGGGCGCAAAGAGAATCTCAGCGCGGCGTTCCTTGAGGCGTTGGCGGGCGTGCTGGGGCAGACGCCCGCGCCCGAAGCGGTGCTGGGCTACCTGTACGCGGTGTTGCACAGCCCTGCCTATCGGGCGCGGTACGCCGAGTTTCTCAAGCGGGACTTTCCGCGCGTGCCGTTGCCGCCCGACAAGGCGACCTTCGACGCGCTGGCACAGTTCGGCATTAAGCTGATCAACCTGCACCTGCTGCGCGACCCTGCGCTAAACACGCCGTCGTGCAAGTATCCCGTTGCGGGCGACCATCGCGTCGAGCGCGTGGCGTATGACCCGTCGGCGCAGCGCGTGTGGATTAACGGGGCGCAGTATTTCGAGCCTGTGCCGCCCGAGGTGTGGGCGTATCGGGTGGGCGGCTATCAGGTGTGCCACAAATGGCTGGACGACCGCAAGGGCGCCGTGCTGTCGCTGGACGAGCGGCTGACCTATCAGAAGATGATCACCGCGCTGAAGCGCACGCTGGCGTTGCAGGCGCAGATTGACGCTGTGGCGTGCGCGGCGTGGGGGTGGTAGCCCTCACCCCCTGTGTCCCCCTCTCCCGCAAGCGGGCGAGGGGGATTATGGAGTGCGGAAGCTTCGCTTCCGCCCACGCTGAAGCTGACGCTTCAGCACTCCAAAAGCTTTAGCGCGCGGCTCCCCTCTCCCACTCGGTGGGAGAGGGGCTGGGGGTGAGGGCGCAGCCTACCGCGGGCGCAGGCTGAGTGGCATCAGGTAGACGCGCTCGACGGGCAAGCCGCACTCGGTGTCCGTGCAGGGCTGGTAGCGCACGAAAATCCGCGCGAAGCCGTCCTCCGCGCCCTCGCCGCCAATCTCCAGCACGGGCACAATCGCCTGCGCCATCCCCGTGTAGCCCTCGATGACCGCGCTGCCTGCCTGAATCTGCTGCGGGGACGACCAAATCGGCGCGCCCAAGCGCAACGGCAGGTCGGTCGTCACCTCCACGGTGGTCGGCACGCGCTCCGCCTGCGGGCGACTGGAGTTGATGTGCCAGCCCTCCTCGATTTCGAACACCACGAGCAAGCCTTCGGGCATCGGAACGATTTCCACATGCACAGGACCCGCCTCTTCCTCGTCGCCTTCCGTATCGAGGGTCGGCATGCTGAGGTCGGGCATCTCCAGCGTCTCGCCCTCCAGTTGCAGGTAGCCGTACAGCAGGCTGTCGCCTGCAGTGGGCGCGCGCTGCAGGATGCCCCAGCAGCTGTCCAGCGTCTCGGCGGCGAGTTGCGCGTACCGCTGGCTGCGTGTCGGGTCATCGACGGTCAGCGCGGTACTCAGTGCCGCCAGAAATTGCACCGCTGCGCCGTTGCCCGACGGCATCGCGCGGTCTTGATACGACTTGACGGGCATAATCAGCAGGTCGTGCGCGGGGTCGGTCGTGAAAAAGCCGCCGTACTCGCGGTCGTGGAACCGTTCGATCATCTGGTCGGCGACGGCGACGGCGCGCTCCAGCCACTGCGGTTCCAGCGTCAGCTCGTAGAGCGCCATCAGCCCCATGCCGTAGAAGGCGTAGTCGGTCAGGTAGGCGGGGATGCTCGCCTCGCCGTCGCGGTAGCGGTGCAGCAGCCTGCCGTTGGGGTCGCGCAGGCGTTGCCAGACGAACTCGGCTGCCTCCTGCGCCGCTTGCGTGTACGGCTCGCGGTGCGCCTCCAGCACATCGGCGGCGTAAGCGAGCGCCCAAATCGCCAGCCCGTTCCAGTCGGTCAGCGCCTTGTCGTCGCGCATGGGCGCGTGGCGCGTCTGGCGGGCGACCAGCAGCCGTGCGCGGATGTCGCGTAGCCGCTCCTCCAGCGCCGCAGGCTCTACGCCAAGTTCCTCCGCGTGCGCTTCCAGCGGGCGCGTCAGGTGCGGGATGTTGCGCCCTGTCGGCTGGCGAGTCGCTTCCTCGCGGTAGTTGCCTTCGGGTTGAATCTCGTACACCTTGCAGAACAGGTCTGCCTCATCGCGCGGCAAAATCTCGTACAGTTCGCGCTCCGTCCAGGTGTAGTAGTGCCCCTCGCCTTCGGGGGTGTCGGCGTCGAGCGCGCTGGCGAACGCGCCGTCAGGGGTGCGCATCTCGCGCAGCATCCAATCCAGCGTGCGCACGGCGATGTCGGCGTAGAACTCGTCGCCTGTGAGCGCGTAGGCGTGCGCATACGCCCAGCCGAGCTGCGCGTTGTCGTAGAGCATCTTCTCGAAGTGGGGCAGCAGCCAGCGTTCGTCGGTCGAGTAGCGATGGAACCCCCCGCCGATGTGGTCGAAGATTCCGCCCATCGCCATCGTGGTCATAGTCATGAGCGCCATGCCCGCACAGTCGGTATCGTCCCACTCCGCGCCGAGCGTCAGCAACACGGGCAGCGCGGTGCTGGGTGGGAATTTCGGCGCGCCGCCGAACCCGCCGTAGATGGGGTCGAAGCCTTCCACTATCTGCGCTTTGTAGGCGCGGAAGACGCTGGGACTGCGCTCGCCCCGCAGCGACTGGTGGCGCATCGCCACGAGTTGCTCCAGCTCCGCCTTCAGCTCGGCAGCGGCGGCAAGCACCTGCCCGCGATTGGTCTGCCACACGCTTGCCACCCGCGCAAGGATGTCGGCGAACACCTGTGGCGGGTAGTAAGTGCCCCCGTAGAACGGGTAGCCGTCGGGCGTCAGGAACACTGACAGCGGCCAGCCCGCGTGCCCCGCCATCAGTTGCACCGCGCTGATGTAAATCTCGTCTACATCGGGGCGCTCCTCGCGATCCACCTTGATGCTCACAAAGTACTGATTCAGCAGGTCGGCTATGGCGGGGTTTTCGAACGACTCGCGCTCCATCACATGGCACCAGTGGCACGACGAGTAGCCGATGGAGAGGAAGATGGGCTTGTCTTCCACACGCGCCTTGAAAAACGCCTCCGCCCCCCACGGATACCAGTCCACAGGATTGTAGGCGTGCTGCAGCAGGTACGGGCTTTTCTCGTCGATTAGTCGGTTCGGTTTGCGTATCAGCATCGGTATCGCCTCGCGTATAGGATACCTGTTTTCTCACCGCTCCGCGCCCATCAACACAAAACACGACCAGTAGTAGGGGTCGGCATACTGCCTATCCCGCAACAACGCCACCTGCGCCCGACGCAACGCCTCTACTTTCGGGATGCCACGCGCGTACTCCCGATAAAACGCCTCCATCAATCGCGCCGTACTTGCATCCGACACCTGCCACAAGCTCGCCCCTACACTCCGCGCACCCGCAAACAGGAATGCGCGTGCCAAACCGTACATCCCCTCATATTGATGCAGTCTTCCAACCGCCGTCTCGCACGCCGACAACATCACCACATCCGCCCGCAACTGCCACCGGCTCACTATCTCCGCCGCCGTCAACAGCCCCGCGTCCGAACCCGCAGGCGACAACAACAGCCCCGAACCCAACGGGTCAACATGATCTGCCCGCGCGTGGCACGCAAAATGCACCACCCGCGCGTTCTGTGCCATCTGACGCACCTTCTGCGGCGTTGCATCGTCCTCTTGCGCCACTACAACCCCCAGATTGTTCAGCGCTTGCTTGAGCCGCGCTGTTTCTTGCTTGACTGAAGGCAGATTCTTCAGTGCGCTCCCTGACCGACGGGTCAGCGTCGCTACAGAAGCATCTTGAAGTCCCTGCGGATTTCGGTATTGTGACACGGCAGCGATTGCAACCCCGCGTTGGGCAGGACGCACCGCTCGCGCCTGCAAATAAACATCAGCCGACAGCGTGACGCCTATCGCCACGCGCTCAATCCAGTAGGTTGGGCGTCCTTGCTTATCTACAGTCACCACCAGCGCGCCCCACGGCAAACGGTTCAGCGCGCCTTCGGGACACAACAGCACCGTGCGCGCCTGTTTGAGCGACGCTTCGGCGGGCTTAATTAGCCTTGCGTACAATCTTCGCCCCAGTTGCGTAACGCTTGCGCGTTCGTCAGCCGTGCGCTCCAACGGCGGTTTGGCGACCAGACGCTGAAACTCGATAAGGTCTTTCTCCAACGCCCGCACATCTACCTTGACACGGTAACTCTGTACCGCTTGCCGAGAAACAGCAATAATCAGCAGTTCCTTATCGGCGAAGGCGTGATAGAGCAGCACAGTGTTAGCGTCCAGAGAGTTCTGGATTTGCTTCAGCGTAGGCGGCTTGGGGTTCAGGAGGCTTGCATAGCGGGGGAACTTCTCGCGCAGTTGTTGGTCAATCTGTCGTTGACGCTCCGCAAGCTCGTGCGATTTCGCGCGCAACCGTTGGACAGTTTCAGCGTCGTTGGCGTTCGCCTTGCGTTGTTCGCGAGCAAGTAGCAGATGCTCGCGTTGGAGTTTCTCTTGCTGAGCCATAAGGTCTTTGAGCGCTTGCGGGGCTTCGTCGGGAAGGCTTAGAACCCGAGCGTGTAGCAATTCGCCGAGACTACGGGCGCGGCTGCGCTCCAGCGCGAGCGCGGCTTGTTCGGGTCGGTTCTGGTCGAGGGCAATTTGGGCTTGGAGCGTGTAGGCGTCGAAGTAGTGTTCGGCGAAGGCGGTTCTGGTTTCGGGGTCTTGGATGGTGTAGCGTTGGGTTTCGTAGATTTCGAGGGCGCGCGCAAGGTATTGTTGGGCTTGGGGGTAGTTTTTCCGCTGGCGAGCGAGGTTGGCAAGGTCTTTAAGTGTTAGTGCCATTCCTAGCGAGTTGGGGGCGAGTTTTTCTCGAATCGCCAACGCCTGCTGATAATACTGCTCCGCCCCAGCTAAATCACCACGATTATAAGCCGCAGCTCCTAGATCGTGGAGTGTGTATGTCACATCCAGTGAGTTGGGGGCAAGTTTTTCTTGAATCGCCAACGCCTGCTGCAACAACCGCTCCGCCCCAGCTAAATCATCACGAACAGCAGCCACAATTCCAAGATTGTGGAGCGTGCGTGCCACATCCAGCGAGTTGGGGGCAAGTTTTTCTTGGATCGCCAACGCCTGCTGCAACAACCGCTCCGCCCCAGCTAAATCACCACGATCATAAGCCATCAGTCCCAGATTACCAAGCGTGTATGTCACATCCAGTGAGTTGGGGGCAAGTTTTTCTTGGATCGCCAACGCCTGCTGATAATACTGCTCCGCTCCAGCTAAATCACCACGAACATGAGCCACAATTCCAAAACTGTAAAGCGTGTGTGCCACATCCAGTGAGTTGGGGGCAAGTTTTTCTTGGATCGCCAACGCCTGCTGCAACAACCGCTCCGCCCCAGCTAAATCACCACGATTACGAGCCACATTTCCAAGACTGTGGAGCGTGTATGCCACATCCAGCGAGTTGGGGGCAAGTTTTTCTTGGATCGCCAACGCCTGCTGCAACAACCGCTCCGCCCCAGCTAAATCACCACGATCACAAGCTACATTCCCAAGACTGTGGAGCGTGTATGCCACATCCAGCGAGTTGGGGGCAAGTTTTTCTTGGATCGCCAACGCCTGCTGCAACAACCGCTCCGCCCCAGCTAAATCACCACGATCACGAGCCACCAGCCCCAGATTGTGGAGCGTGCTTGCCACCGCCAGTGAGTTGGGGGCAAGTTTTTCTTGGATCGCCAACGCCTGCTGCAACAACCGCTCCGCCCCAGCTAAATCACCACGATCACGAGCCACCAGCCCCAGATTGTGGAGCGTGTGTGCTACCTCCAGTGAGTTGGGGGCAAGTTTTTCTCGTATCGCCAACGCCTGCTGATACAACCGCTCCGCTCCAGATAAATCACCACGCTTACGAGCCACAATTCCAAGATGGTGGAGCGAGCGCGCTACATCCAGCGAGTTGGGGGCAAGTTTTTCATAAATCGCTAATGCCTGCTGATACAACCGCTCTGCTCCAGATAAATCACCACGATCACAAGCCACCAGCCCCAGATTGTGGAGCGTGCGTGCTACATTCATCGAGTTGGGAGCGAGTTTTTCATAAATCGCTAATGCCTGCTGATACAACCGCTCCGCCTCAGATAAATCACCACGATCATAAGCCACAGCTCCCAGATCGTGGAGTGCGTATGCGACCTCCAGCGAGTTAGGAGCAAGTTTTTCTCGAATTGCCAACGCCTGCTGATACAACCGCTCCGCCCCAGCTAAATCACCACGATAACGAGCCACATTTCCAAGACTGTGGAGCGTGAGTGCCACCGCCAGCGAGTTGGGGGCGAGTTTTTCTCGTATCGCCAACGCCTGCTGACACAATCGCTCCGCCCCAGATAAATCACCACGATCACAAGCTACCTGTCCCAGATTGTGGAGCGTATCTGCCACCGCCAGCGAGTTGGGGGCGAGTTTTTCTCGTATCGCCAACGCCTGCTGAAGCAACTGCTCGGCACGGACTAAGTCACCACGAGTATAAGCCACAGATCCCAGAGACTGTAGCGTTGCTGCCATCTGTAGCGAGTTGGGGGCGAGTTTTTCTTGGATTGCCAACACCTGCTGATACAACCGCTCCGCCCCAGATAAATCACCACGAGAAAGAGCCACATCTCCAAGACTGTAGAGCGTGTTTGCTAACTCCAGCGAGTTGGGGGCATGCCTTTCGTAGATCTCTAGTGCCTGCTGCAATAACTGCTCCGTAGCCCCAAGCTGATCCATGCCATCCCAGCGCAACCATACAATACTCAAAGCCACCGCAAGCGCCAGTGGACGCTTCACTTCGCCCTTTGCCAGTGCCAGTGCTTCCTTCAGCAGTGCCTGCGCTTGTTCGTAAGACTCATGCCTTGTGCAGTAAGCCTGACCCAACAATGCCATCACTTGATACGGCCCGTCACCTATTTCCCGCCACAACGCTGCTGCCGATGCCCACACCGATGCCACTTCGGGCAACTGTTCAGGCGCGTTCTGATATAGCTGCTGCAACGCGATTGCCCGAAAACACAGTGCATACGCCTCGCCTATCTTGTCACCTTTCGCACGCGCCTGCTGATACAGTTCGTCTGCCTTCGGGAGCACTTCCTGAAACTTGCGGCTGCTGCTAAGTTTGGTGATTTCTTCCAGCAGAAGTTTATGTTCAGGTTTTGGTTCAGGCGCAGGGGCATCTTGATGAGGTGTTGTCTGTGATTGATGCGCCCCAGTTTGTTCCTGAGCAAGGCTCTGCCCAACGACGATCACCACCACGGCTGCCCAGACAACCTGTCTCAGTAAGCGACCCATTCCCTCTTCCTCCGTTTGCAGGAACTACACATATGATACCTCATTACACGAGCCGCGACTTAAAAAATACCCCCGCGCCTTACAGCGATTGGCACGGGGGCGGGAGTAAGGTCACCCAAGATGTTAATCGTAGATGCCCAGCAGAATTAGGCTTGCCCCTGTGCCAGAGACATATTTGACAGTTACGGATGTTGTCGTGGGTGAGCCAGTGAAAACACATGTTGGTGTTGCATCGTAGCCTTCGTCATAGTCCAACAGTAGACCTCCCCTGCGCACATAGAGGTCAATATCCGTCGCGAAGTTATCGCCACGCGCAACCGCGAGCAGGGTTTTACGCTCGAGACCACCGATGTCCATGGTTCGCTCTTCACCAGGACGCATGACCCACCCATAGAAGCGTACAATGTTTGGCGTGTATCCGAGGGCATCAATTGTGAGCGCAAATGCCAAATGCCTTGCTAACGCTGTTGATATATTGTTTATAGGCACATACCACCCATCATCTTGGTTGAAGAAAAGCACACTACACAGAGCCGCCCTGTAAGCACGTGCCAACTTGACCACGACTCGGTAAGTTCCAGTTCTCGAGGGTCGGAATGATACCTGCGCTTGTTTGTTGGATCGGGTATCGCTGACGAGTGTCCGTCCGTTGGTATCTTGCACATAGAGGTCGATATCCAACGCTTCCTCGGTTCCATCAGCGATAATGTCGTAAGTCGTCCCGCCTTGAAAGGTGCGCGTGTAAGTAGCGGTACCGTTCGGCGTGATCATGGAAGCGCCAATCGCCCACTCTGGATCTAATCCCTGTGAGCTGGCGGGTTGAGTTGCCAGCACTATCAACGCTGCAATCCCAGCCGCGTACTTCATCAACCCAATTCCTGTTCGTGTCCACATGTCGCATCCTCCTGTAGCTGTTTATCGGGAGCGCGTTCTGTTCCCAGTGAGTGTATAGGCAGGCTGAAATCGCTGTGTGACAGCTTTTTTGACAGTCTTTCGGGGAGTATGGGTGCAACCTCCGTTCAATAGGCAAGCAGAGATATAATAGCAGAGAAGGGTACGGTGCCCCCTCTCTGCTTAGCAGCGTCTGATACGCTGTAATCGGCTTTCAGCTTACCAGTCGTAGAGCAGAGAAGACCGCCTGAGTGATGGCAAACGGTAAGACGGCGCAAGCGACGGCAGACGATAGGAGCTGAGCGGGCTAATGTAGTTCAAGCTCCCGTACGAGGGTGCGGGCAAGCGGCGAATGGTGTAATCATAGGACGGCAGCCGATAGCCCATTTCGCCCGTGTAAGGGTTGATGTTGCCGTAGCTGCTCCAGTTGTTCCAGAAGTTCCCGTCGGGTCGAGTTCGGTAGTGCGGGCGCACATAGGTACCGTCCCAACGGTAGTAGCCTCTAACATAGACTGGGTCGCCGAACTGCGCCATCGATACTGCTACCGTCATCGTTGCAAAAGCAACCGCCAGAATGTTTCGGATCGTACGCATGGTTTAGCTCCTCCTCTGTGTTGTGTGTGGAACGAGTGTTCGTTCCTATGGGTCAATAGGAGATCGGTAAAACGGCTGTGACAGGGTTTTGCGGATTTGGAGGGGAATTTCGTAGAATCAGCGGCTGAACTCCGATTCGCGCTGCCGAATGCGTTGCTCCACAAAGGCGAGCCAACGGTTGATTTGGGCATTGTTAGGATTCTGCTGCTGTGCGCGTCGTAGACATCGGAGTGCGTCTGTGTAGCGATCTAAGTGATAGTAATAGACTGTCGCGCTCAACAGCGGATGCGTACGCTCGTGCTGTTGCGCCCAATTCCACATAGAACGCTGCGGCTCCGAAAGTACGCGAAACCGTCGCCGCAGGACGATAGGCTCCTCGCCCTCCCGAAGAGCAGTAATGATTAGCTCATAGTTGCCTCCCCGTGCGAGTTGTGCTTCCGGAGGCATACGGTATTCGTTGCGTGTTGCGTCCAGTGTTGTCTCAAGAAGCATCCGTGAGTTGTTTGCGTCCAGTAGCTGGAGCCGATAGCCAACCGCTTGTTGAAGGGGTTGCCATTGAATGAGGGGGTATGTTTCTTCTATGGCTGGGTTGCGTTCAATGTCGGGCTTCAGAATTCGGATGGGCGGGACTTGCACACTTTGGTTGTCAGCACGCGTTCCGTCCAAAGCAGTTAGTGCAGCGAAGGCGTTCGCTGCCTCGCGAATGAAAGGCTCTACCCTGCGGATAGAGGCGAGTTCCCGCTCTATGGGAGTGATGTTGCGCGGAGGGTCGTCGGTAGATGGTTTTGCCGTTCGGGGCGTCTCGTCCGCCAAGCGCGGCGTTGTCGGTGTGCCTTTGGGTTCTGGAGCCACGAGCGTCGTTGGCGATTCAGGACTCACTACAATAGGGGGTTGCTGAGCGATTTGGGCATTTCGAGGCGTCCACAACCACCACGCGAGGGTGACTACAGTAACTGCTACGCCCACTGCAGGTACCCAAGCCAAGCGCTGTCCCCAGAACTGCCACACGCGCGTCAGCAATCCCTGCGCCTGCATATGTTGTATTGCACGCAGTTCCAAGTAGGCGCGACGACAGGCAGTACAAGTCGCGATATGGCGCAGCGCACGATGGTAGTCCCGCGCTCGCTGCCCTCGTCGCGCCAGCGCCCATACCTGCTCGAAATGCAGGCATTCCCCTTCGGCATATTCGCGCAGCTCGGCTCCTAACTGCTTCTCCAAAGATGTTCTTGTATCACGCATGGCATCATCCCAGCAAGTAAAATGTGAGTGCCAGCAGGCACAATTCTACCCAAGTCAGAATTTTGAGGCAGGCTTGACGGAAAAGGTTAATCTGTCGCCAGCCAGGCGACTGGCGCGGCTGCGTTAGCAGCAACTGACTCAACAGGTCAAGCTCTTCCTCTGTCAGTCGTTCTTCGGGGTTTTCGGACATCTGGCATCGTTTGATTGCAGTACGGATTTCCTCATCGTTCAGGATACCAGGATGAGATACTATAGCGGCTGCGACCCTAAGACGGGCGCGATGCAAGGTCTGCCGCACCCAATCCACGCGCCGATTCATTAATAAGGCAATCTGCTCGTGTGTGGTGCCATTAACAAGATACTCATACCAAACTGTGTAGGCTTCCTCATCAAGAGATGCACGGGCGCACGCCAGAATCTGACGCAGACGCTCCCGACGAGCTGAGACGACATCTGGTGTAGGATCAGGAGATGGCTCACGATCTATAGGAGAGCCTGAATCGTCGTCTTCCACCGAAGAGTCAAGCAAATCCGCTTCAATCGTCACGAAGCGTCGATATTGTGAGCGCAGGTAATGATACACCTCGTGAATTGCCACGCGCTCGACCCAATAGCGGAAAGGAGCACGGTGACGATCATAATTTCTAAGTTTACTCACCACCAGAATCAACACTTCTTGTAAAATATCCTCTGCATCATCGCTATTGCGCACCAGTCGACGAATAATTCTGTGAAGCAAGGGACGCAGCTGGCTGTAAAGGCTCTCTTGTGCCTGCTCCAGCCTTTCTGCCGCGTCATCCTGCCCCGAGTCTGTCCACTGCTGGCAATCCTGCACCTGTTCTACCAGCAACTGAATGGCTTGCCAGTCGCCCATAGAGCGCGCCCTCGCCTGAGTTTTTGGAGGACTCCGCCTATAAGCATACCTGACAACACAGGAAAAACGATCCCATGATGAGCAACACACGATGGGGTTCTGCGTCATCATTCGTTATTTAGCCCTACGGGCTGCAGAGTGTGACAAGTTTTGCGGCAACGAAGTGGTCTGTTCCATCCTGAGAGGGTACACTATGCCACTATGCAAGCCGTGTATGTGGTTGCTGCGGTACGAACGGCGATTGGCAAGGCGCCGCGCGGGAGTTTGCGCAACACGCGCCCCGATGACCTCGCCGCGTTCGCCATTCAAGGCGCACTCGCGCGCGTGCCGCAACTGGAGCCGAAACAGATCGAAGATGTCGTGCTGGGATGCGCTGTGCCCGAAGCCGAGCAGGGCATGAATGTCGCCCGAATCGCCGTGCTACGCGCGGGGCTGCCCGTCGATGTGCCCGCCGCGACGGTGAACCGCATGTGCGCTTCGGGACTGGAAGCCATCGCCATCATCGCCCAGCGCATCATGACCGAGCAAATCGATGTCGGCGTTGCAGGCGGCACGGAGAGCATGTCGCTCATCCCGATGGAAGGGCATGTGTTCCGCCCAAACCCGTACCTGACACAACACTACCCCGACGCCTATCTGGGGATGGGCATGACGACCGAGAACCTGGTGGTTGAGCATGGCATCACGCGCGAGGAAGCCGACCAGTTCGCGCTGGAGAGCCACCAGAAAGCGCTGCGGGCGCAAGCCGAAGGCGCGTTCGAGGGCGAGATTGTGCCCGTCGAGGTTCACGAGAAGGTTGTCAAGGACGGCATGGTTCACGAGAACCGCTTCATCTTTGACCGCGACGAGGGTCCCCGCGCCGACACGAGCCTTGAGGCGCTGGCGAAGCTCAAGCCCGTGTTCAAGGCGGACGGCACGGTGACGGCGGGCAACGCCTCGCAGCGCAGCGACGGCGCAGCGGCGGTCGTGCTGATGAGCGAGCGGATGGTGAACCAACTCGGCGTCCAGCCGTTGGCGCGCTTCGTCGGCTACGCGGTCGCAGGCGTGCCCCCAGAGACGATGGGCATCGGTCCCGCCTACGCCATCCCCAAACTGCTGCAACGCTTCGGCAAGAGCGTCGACGACATCGACCTGTTCGAGATCAACGAGGCGTTCGCCGCGCAGGTGCTGGCGGTGCTGCGCCAGTTGCCGATTCCGCGCGAGAAGTTGAATGTGAACGGCGGGGCGGTCGCGCTGGGGCACCCGCTGGGCGCGACAGGTTCGCGCATGACCGCCACTTTGCTGAACGCGCTGGGCAAGCGCGGCGGCAAGTGGGGCGTAGTCAGCATGTGCGTCGGCGGCGGCATGGGCGCAGCAGGGCTGTACGAGCGGGTGTAAGGTTAGGCTTCGCGTCGCGCACAGGCGCGCAGGTAGCTACTTGGGGGCGTCTCCCGCTGGAGATGCCCCAAAATGAATTGCGCTGCCGCCGCCACGCCCGCGAGGTCTACCCCCGTCTCGATGCCCATCCCGTGCAACATATAGAGCAGGTCTTCCGTCGCGAGGTTGCCCGACGCGCCCGGCGCGAACGGACAGCCGCCCAGCCCGCCCGCGCTGGAATCGAAAATATACACGCCCTGCTGCAGCGCGGTCAGCACATTCGCCAGCGCCGTGCCGTAGGTGTTGTGGAAGTGGTAGGCGAAGCGTTCCAGCGGCAGAATCGGCAGCAGCGTCTCGGTCAAGCGGGCGACTTGGGTGGGCACAGCCGCGCCGATGGTGTCGCCCAGGCTCACCTCGTCCACGCCCATCGCCAGCAGGCGTTCCACGACAGGTGCGACAGCTTCGGGGGCAATCGCGCCCTCGTAGGGGCACACAAACGCGGTGGACACATAGCCGCGCGCCCAGCAGCCTGCCGCCTTCGCCGCGCGCACGACCTGCTCGAACTCCTGCAGCGACTGCTCGATGCTACGGTTCAGGTTGCGCTGGCAGAAGGTCTCCGACGCGGCGGTGAACACGGCGATTTCGCGTGCGCCTGCCGATAGTGCGCGTTCCAGCCCCTTGAGGTTGGGCACCAGCACGGGGTAGCGCACGCCTGCGCGTCGCCTGAGCGCGTGCATCACCTGCTCGGCGTCGGCGAGCTGCGGCACCCACTTCGGGCTGACGAACGCCGTCGCCTCCACCACAGGCAGCCCCGCCTCCGCCAGCATTTCGATGAAGCGCACCTTCGCCTCGGTCGGCACGGGGGTCGGCTCGTTCTGCAGTCCGTCCCGCGCGCCCACCTCGACAATCCGCACAAACCGCGGCAGGCTCTGAAACATTTTCAGGCTCCGAATCGTAGAATAAATTACCTGAAGAGGACAGCCGATGAAGACGCCTGAACTGCTTTCGGAGATTGAGGACGCGATCCAGCGGCTATCACCCGAAGAGCTGCGGGCGTTCCGCCGATGGTTCGCGGAGTATGACGCGCAGCAGTGGGACGCCGAGTTCGAGAGGGATGTCGCTGAAGGACGCTTGGACGCCCTTGCGGAAGAGGCAATCCATGAATACAACGCAGGGTGCTGTCGGGATTTGTTTTGGCGTGAGTGAAAAAAATGCCGGGGCTTTTCAGCCCCGGCTATTGGGGGGTGAGTGGTCTGTGTGTCAGTAGGGGGATGGTGAAGTCTTTTTGCCGTTCTTCTCTTCGGGCACTTCCGCCACCAGCGCCTCGGTCGTGAGGAGCATCGAGGCAATCGACGCGGCGTTCTCCAGCGCGGTGCGCGTGACCTTCGCAGGATCGACGATGCCCGCCTCGAGCATGTTCACGAACTCGCCTGTGGCGGCGTTATAGCCCTGTCCCTGCGGCAATTCCTTGACCTTCTCGACGATGACGGAGCCTTCCACGCCCGCGTTGTGCGCGATTTGGCGCAGCGGCTCTTCCAGCGCGCGGCGGACGATATGCACGCCGATTTTCTCGTCGCCGTCCACTTGCAGCGCGTCCAGCGCTTTGATAGCGTTCACGAGGGTGACCCCGCCGCCAGGCACGATGCCTTCCTCAACGGCGGCTTTGGTGGCGTTGATAGCGTCTTCGAAGCGCGACTTTTTCTCTTTCAGCTCGGTCTCGGTGGCTGCGCCGACCTTGATGACCGCCACGCCGCCCGCCAGCTTCGCCAGACGCTCCTGCAGCTTCTCGCGGTCGTAGTCCGACTCGGTGGTTTCGATCTGCTTGCGGATTTGCTGGATGCGCCCTTGAATCGCTTCGGGCTTGCCCTTGCCGCCGATGATGGTCGTATGCTCCTTCTCGATGACCACCTTCTCGGCGCGACCGAGCTGGTCGAGCTTGACATTCTCCAGCTTGATGCCGAGGTCTTCGGTGATGAAGGCGCCGCCCGTGAGGATGGCGATGTCTTCCATCATCGCCTTGCGTCGCTCGCCGAAGCCAGGCGCTTTGACGGCAGCGCACTGGAACACGCCGCGCAGCTTATTGACCACCAGCGTTGCCAACGCCTCGCCTTCCATGTCCTCGGCGATAATCAGCAGGGGCTTGCCCGCGCGCACAACCTGCTCCAGTACTGGGATTAGGTCTTGCGCTGCGCTAATCTTCTTCTCATACAGCAGGATGTACGGCTCTTCCAGCACGGCTTCCATGCGCTCAGGGTCGGTGATGAAGTAGGGCGAGATGTAGCCGCGATCGAAGCGCATGCCCTCCACGACCTCCAGCGTGGTCTCTGTGCCTTTGGACTCCTCGACGGTAATCACGCCGTCTTTGGTGACCTTCTCGATGGCGTCGGCGACCACTTTGCCGATGGCGGGGTCGTTCGCGGAGATGGTCGCCACCTGCTCGATGGCGGCGCGCCCTTCCACAGGGGTCGCGGTCTGCTGGATGAACTGCACGGCAGCCTCGACGGCTCTATCGATGCCGCGCTTGACATACATCGGGTTCGCGCCTGCGGCGACCGCCTTGAGACCTTCCTTGAAGATGGCTTGCGCCAGCACGGTCGCGGTGGTCGTGCCGTCGCCTGCAACATCGTTCGTCTTGGACGCCACCTCGCGCACGAGTTGCGCGCCCATGTTCTCGAAGCGGTCTTCTAATTCAATCTCTTTCGCGATGGTGACGCCGTCGTTGATAACGGTCGGCGAGCCGAACTTCTTCTCTAAAACGACATTCCTGCCTCGCGGTCCGAGGGTGACCTTAACTGCGTTGGCTATCGTATCGACGCCGCGCTCCAGCGCGTGCCGCGCCGCCTCCGTGTATAAAATCTCCTTCGCTGCCATGCGTAATCACCTCCTATACGGTTATTTCTCCAAAACGGCTAAAACATCATCTTCGCGGAGGATGATATACTCCTCACCGCCGATTTTGACTTCTGTACCGCCATACTTCGAAAACAGCACGGTATCGCCGACTTTCACGCTCAGTGCAACGACTGTGCCGTCGTCCATAATCCGCCCAGTGCCCACAGCCATGACTTCGCCCTCTTGAGGGCGCTCCTTCGCTGTGTCAGGCAAAATGATACCACTCTTGGTCATCTCTTCCGCCGATTTGGGGCGGACAACGATTCGATCGCCTATCGGTTTCAGCATCGTCGTAGCACCTCCTTCTCCGATACGGTCTTCCTGTGCCTGCCATAAATTTAGCACTCGCAGCGGGCGAGTGCTGAACGCAGCCATATAATACCCTATGGCAATCGGGTTTGTCAAGGGGGGGGTAAATGCGCCAACACATCGTTTACACCCGCCCTTGATCAGTAGGTACAATACTCGCCGCCATGTACGAGTTGCCGAAGACCTATGACCCGCATCAGGTGGAGGAGCGGCGCTACCAGTGGGAGCTGGCGCGTGGCGACTTCGAGGCGACCATCGCGGACGACGGCAGACCCCGCTACTGCATCACCATCCCGCCGCCCAACATCACTGGCTCGCTGCATATGGGGCACGCGCTCAACAACGCGATTCACGATGTGCTGCTGCGCTGGAAACGCATGCAGGGCTACAATGTGCTGTGCGTGCCTGGCACCGACCACGCAGGCATCGCCACGCAGAATGTCGTCGAGCGCGCCCTGCGCCAACAGGAAGGGCTGACCCGACACGACCTTGGGCGCGAGAAGTTCCTCGAGCGCGTGTGGCAGTGGCGTGAACAGTACGGCAACACCATCCTGATGCAGTTCCGCAAACTCGGCTGCTCGTATGACTGGCGCTACACCCGCTTCACCTTAGACCCCGACTATGTGGACGCCGTGCTGGAAGTGTTCGTGCGCTGGTGGCAGGACGGGCACCTCTATATCGGCGAGCGCGTCATCAACTGGTGCCCGCGCTGCATGACGGCGATTTCGGACATCGAAATTGAGCAGAGCGACGAGGCGGGCAAACTGTATCATATTCGCTACCCCTTTGCAGACGGCGACGGCTATGTGGTGGTCGCCACGACGCGCCCCGAGACGATGCTGGGCGATGTGGCGGTCGCGGTGAACCCCAGCGACGCCCGCTACACGGAGCGCGTCGGCAAGTCGCTGCGCCTGCCGCTGGTAGAGCGCGTCATTCCGCTGATTGCCGACCCGTACCCCGACCCTGCCTTCGGCACAGGCGCGGTGAAGGTCACTCCCGCGCACGACCCGAACGACTTCGAAATCGGGCAACGGCACAACCTGCCCCGCCCCGTGATTATGCACCTGGACGGCACAATCAACACCGAAGCCCTGCGCGAGAGCCTCAACGCCCACGACAACCCCTACCTGCAACGCTATCACGGCGCGGATCGCTACAAGGCACGCGAGATGATCGTGCAAGACCTTGAGGCGAACGGCTACCTGGAGAAGGTGGAGGACTATACCGTGCCGCTGGCGCGTTGCGAACGCTGCCACACGGTCATCGAGCCGCTGCTGAGCGAACAGTGGTTCTGCCGCATGCAGAGCATCGCGCAGCCCGCGATTGAGGTCGTCAAGCAGGGCAAAATCCGCTTCCACCCCGAACGCTACACGGAGATGTACCTGCACTGGATGGAGAATATCCGCGACTGGTGCATCTCGCGCCAACTCTGGTGGGGACACCAGATTCCCGCGTGGTACTGCATGGACTGCCATCCCGAAAACTTCGACGGGTCGGGCAAGTTGCTGCGGCGCGAAAGCCCGATTGTGCAGAAGACCGCGCCCGACAAGTGCCCGCGCTGCGGCAGCACGCGCCTCGTGCGCGACCCCGATGTGCTGGACACTTGGTTCTCGTCGGCGATTTGGCCCCACACCGTGCTGGGCTGGCACTGCCAGACCGACGAACTGCGCCTGTTCTATCCGACCGATGTGCTAATCACGGCGCAGGAGATCCTCTACCTCTGGGTGGCGCGCATGGTGATGACGGGGCTTTACTTTATGGGCGATATCCCCTTCCGCGAGGTCTACATTCACGCCACCGTGCTGAACAAGGAGGGCAAGCGGATGTCCAAGTCGCTGGGCACGGGAATCGACCCGCTGGAGCTGATCGACAAGTACGGCGCGGACGCGCTGCGCTGGTCGCTGCTGCAACAGGCAGGGATGCAACAGTCGATACGGTTTTACGAGGAGCGTGTGGTGAGCGCACGCAACTTCGCGAACAAGGTGTGGAACGCCACGCGCTTCGTGCTGCTGAACTTGGAGGGTGCGGACTTGAACGCCCTGCGGGCGATGGGCGCGCAGCCCGCCGACGCGCTCGACCGCTGGATTCTCAGCCGCCTGCAACGCACGATTCAAGCCGTGCAGGACGCGCTGGGACGCTACTGCTTCGACGACGGCGCGAACGCGCTGTACGAGTTCATCTGGAGCGAGGTGTGCGACTGGTACATCGAGGCGGTCAAGCCGCGCCTGCAAGACCCCGCCCGCCGCACGCAAACGCAGGCGATGCTGCTGCACCTGTTTGACCGCCTGCTGCGCCTGCTGCACCCCTACATGCCGCACATCACGCAGGAACTCTGGCAGGCGATTGGCGCAACGAACGCCGAGCCGTCGCTGGGCAGGGCGCGCTTCCCCGTCGCCGACCCTGAACTGATAGACCCCGACGCCGAAGCGGAGGTCGCGCAGGTGTTCGAGTGCATCCGCGCCATTCGCAACCTGCGCGCGGAGGTGAAAATCACCCCCGGCGTCGCTATCCCCGCCGTGTGGGTGAACCCAACGGACGAGGCGAGCGCGGAACGCCTGCAACGGCACGCCATAACGATTGGGCACTTAGCATGGTGCCAAGAGGCGCGATTCGGGCAGCCGACCGAGCGCGCGCTGATGAACCCCACCGACGGCGCGGAAGTCTACCTGCCGATTGCAGGGCTGGTCGATGTCCCCCGCGAACGCGAACGCCTGCACAAGGAACTCGCGAAACTGGAAGGCGAAATCAAGCAGGTACAGGCGCGCCTGCGCAACCCGCAATTCGTCGAACGCGCCAAGCCCGAAGTGGTGCAGGAGACCCGCGCCCAGGAACGCGACCTGCTGGAAAAACACGCCCGCCTGAAAGCGCGAATGGAACAACTGCAAGAGTAGGCTATAATAGAGCCATGCGGCGCATCGTGGGTGTTTTGGTGCTGTGCCTGACGCTCGTTTGGGCAGTGCAGGCGCAAGAGGTCAAGTACGACGGCTACCAGGTCTGGCGCATCACCGTGCGCACGCCTGCCGAACTGGAGCAGATGCAGCAACTCGTGCGCGATGTGTGGATGGTGCGCGGCAGCGTCATCGATGTGTGCCTGTCGCCCGACGAGCAGGCGACGCTGCGCAAGGCGGGCTTCACAGGCGAGGTGCTCATCCCCGATGTCGGCGCGCTGATTCGCCAGCAAAAAAGCGACTTCGCCCCGCAAGATGGCAGCCTGTTCACGCGCTACCTGACGCTGGACGAGATTTACGCCGCGATGCGCCAGTTAGCCGACCAGAACCCGCGCCTGGTGCAGATGTTCGAGATTGGCAGGTCTATCGAGAACCGCCCGATTTACGCGCTGCGCTTGACTCGCGAGCCGCGCCGCGCCCGCGTCTATCGCGACCGCCCGCAGGTGGTCATCAACGCGATGCAGCACGCCCGCGAGTGGATCACCCCGCCCGTCGTGCTGTATTTCGCCTACCGCCTCATCGCCGAGTACCCCACCAACACCCAAGCACGCGAGGCACTCGATCGGCTGGAGGTCTATGTCGTGCCTGTGGTCAACCCCGACGGCTATGTGTTCACGCACACCACGAACCGCCTCTGGCGCAAGAATCGCCGCTACATCGGCAGGGTGTTCAATCAGCCTGTGTACGGCGTGGACTTGAACCGCAACTGGAGCTACGGCTGGGGCGGTGCAGGCTCCAGCGGGCAGCCGTGGAGCGACACCTATCGGGGCAGCGCGCCCTTCTCGGAGCCAGAGACCTACGGGCTGAGCCGCTGGCTGCTGAGCCTACCGACCTTGCGGGCGCATGTCGATGTGCATAGCTACTCGCAGCTGATTCTCTGGCCGTGGGGCAACACGACCGACCTTGCGCCGTTCAACGCGGCGTTCGAGCGCGTCGGGCTGGCGATGCAGCAGGCGATTGAAGGCGTGCATGGACAGTTCTACACGGCAGGTCCGATTGCGACCACGATTTATGTTGCCAGCGGCGGGATGACCGACTGGGTGTTCGGGGCGCGCGGCGCGCTGTCGTTCACCTACGAACTGCGCGACACGGGACAGAACGGCTTCCTGCTGCCGCCTGACCAAATCCTGCCCAACTGCGAAGAGGTCTACCCCGCGTTTTTGGAGCTGCTGCGCTGGGCGCGCCAGCGGGATTGGCGGGAGTAGACCACCCCCTTGTATTCGCGCGGTGGATAGGGTATAATAGCCCCTCGCGAGGTAGAGACGATGCCAACCACTGCGTGGATCGAGAAGGCGAAGAAGAAACCGAAGTTCAAGGTGCGTCGGGTGAACCGATGTAGCATCTGTGGTCGCTCGCGCGGCTACATCCGCTACTTCGGCATCTGTCGCATCTGCTTGCGCGAGCAGGCGCATAAAGGCGTGCTGCCCGGCGTGCGCAAGTCGAGCTGGTAAGGAGGCGTTATAACGATGATGACCGACCCAATCGCGGATATGCTGACCCGTATCCGAAACGGGGCGCAGGCGCGTAAGGAGAGCGTGGCGATGCCCAGCTCGCGCCTGAAAGTCCAAATCGCGGAACTCCTGAAAAAAGAGGGCTTTATACGAGACTACACCGTCAAACCCGACGGCGCGCGCTCGACGCTGGTGATTCAATTAAAATACACGCCCAGCGGCGAGTCGGTGATCCAGCACATCGAGCGGGTGAGCAAGCCTGGGCGGCGCATCTACGCCCCCGTCGAGGAGCTGCGCCCGATCCGGCGCGGGCTGGGCACAGCAATTGTCTCGACGCCGCAGGGGCTGCTGCCCGACCGTGAATGCCGCAAGCGACGCATCGGCGGCGAGGTCATCTGCATCGTCTGGTAAGGAGGCAAACCATGTCGCGAATCGGCAAACAACCTATCCCCCTGCCTAAAGGCGTCGAGGTGCAAGTGGACGGGAACCGCGTGAAGGTCAAGGGTCCCAAAGGCGAGTTGACGCACGAGTTGCCCGACGCCATCCAGCTTCAGCGTGAGAACGGGACGCTGATTGTGGCGCGCGCCAGCGACGAGCGGTTCGCCCGCGCCCAGCACGGACTGCAGCGCACGCTGATTGCCAACATGGTCAAGGGCGTCTCGGAAGGCTTCGAGAAGACGATCGAACTGGTCGGCGTCGGCTACCGCGCCCAGATGGAGGGCAAGACGCTCGTGCTGCAGGTCGGCTACTCGCACCCTGTGCGCATCGAGCCGTTCCGAGACATCACGATTTCGGTGGAGCAAGACCCCCAAACGCGCGCGACGCTGATTGTGGTGCGCGGGATTGACAAGCAGCTTGTAGGGCAGCAGGCGGCGAACATCCGCGCCGTGCGCCCGCCCGACCCCTACAAGGGCAAGGGGCTGCGCTATCGCGGCGAAAAGGTACGGCTCAAGCCTGGCAAGCAGCAGGCAGGCAAGGGCAAAAAGTAAGAGGTGAACCGCTATGAAGAAGACATCGCGTGAAAAACGCATCGCCCGACATAAGCGCATTCGGCGCAAGGTGTTCGGCACGCCCGAACGCCCGCGCCTGTGTGTGTACCGCAGCGTGCATCACATGCACGCCCAAATCATCGACGATGTTGCAGGGCACACGCTGGTCTCCGCATCCACAACGGAGCCGACCCTGCGCAAGGAACTCACCAGCACGGGCAACAAAGCGGCGGCGGCTGCCGTCGGACGGCTGATTGCCCAACGCGCGCTGGAGAAAGGCATCACGCAGGTGGTGTTCGATCGCGGCGGGTTCCTCTATCACGGACGCGTCGCCGCCGTCGCCGACGCCGCGCGCGAGGCAGGACTCAAGTTTTAGGAGGCAGTATGCAACGCAAACGACATAGTTATATCAATCCCGACCAGTTGAACTTGCATGTGGAGCGCGTGATTCACACGAATCGCGTCTCCAAAACACACAAAGGCGGGCGCACGCTCAGCTTCCAAGTGATGGTGGTGGTCGGCGACACGAACGGGCATGTGGGCGTCGGGCTGGGCAAGGCGCGTCAGGTGCCCGACGCCATCCGCAAGGCGATTGAAGCCGCACGGCGCAACTTGGTCTATGTGCCGCGCGTGGGCACGACCATCCCGCACGAGGTAGAGATCGAGTACGGCTCCACACGGCTGGTGCTGAAACCCGCCTCGCCAGGCACGGGTATCGTGGCGGGCAGCTCGGTACGGGCGTTGCTGGAAGCGGCGGGCGTCAGCGATGTGCTGGCGAAACTCGTCGGCTCGCGCAACCCCATCAACGCCGCATGGGCGACGATGGAAGCGTTCCGCGCAATGCGCACGCCCGAAGAGACTGCTCAAATCCGCGGGCTACCCCTGCGCACGCTCACCCCGTGGTATGTACGCAAGTTCCAAGAGGCTGCGGAGGCTTAACGATGCTCAAAATCACGCTCAAGCGAAGCCCCATCGGATACTCGGAAAGCCAAAAGCGCACGGTGCGCGCACTCGGACTGCGCAAACTGAACCAAACGGTCTACCACCGCGATGAGCCGAGCATCCGCGGGATGATTGCCAAAGTCGCGCACCTGGTGCATGTGGAGACCGTTGCAGAAGAGGAGGCGACAACGCGATGATCGAATTGCATACACTCAAGCCAGAGCCAGGCAGCAAAAAGCGGCGCAAGCGCGTCGGGCGCGGGATTGGCTCTGGGCACGGCAAGACCGCCACGCGCGGCACGAAAGGGCAAAAAGCACGCGACACCATCCCGCCGCGCTTCGAAGGCGGACAGACGCCCATCCACCGCCGACTGCCCGTGCGCGTCGGATTCCGCAATGTGAACCGAGTCGAGTACGCCGTAATCAATGTCAGCACGCTGGCGGAGCGGTTCCAACCGAACGAGACCGTCACGCCCGAACTGCTCAAGGAGCGGCGCATCCTGCGCAAGCTCAAAGACGGCGTCAAAGTGCTGGGCACAGGCGAAATCACCATCCCGCTTACGGTGCATGCGCACGCCGTCAGCGCAAGCGCACGCGCCAAAATCGAGGCGGCGGGCGGGACGGTGCAACTCATCGAAAAGTGAGGTCGCCATGCTAAGCGTCAACTTCGTCAGCGCCCTGCAAAGCGCGTTCAAAATCCCCGAACTGCGCGCCCGAATCGTGTTCGTGTTCGCGATGTTCACGGTCTACGCCGTCGGGCTGCATATCCCCATCCCTGGCGTCGACCGCGAAGTGCTGCGGCGGCTGTTTGAAGACCAGCAACTGCTGGAGTTTTTGAACATGTTCACGGGCGGCGCGCTGCGCAAACTCACGATTCTCGCGCTGGGGCTGAACCCCTACATCACGGCGTCGATTATCATGCAGGTCTTCTCCTACGCCGACCCGAAGTTGCGCGAGGCGATGCGCGAGGAGGCGGGGCGACGCCTGATGCAACAGCGCACGCGGCTGCTGACGATTGCGATTGCGCTGGTGCAGTCCATCGGACTGATTGCGACCTTCCGCTCGGCGGGCGCGCTGGAACTGAGCGGCGTGCAGTATGTGCAGGTCGTCGTCGCGTGGATTGCAGGCGCGATGTTCCTGCTGTGGCTGGGCGAACAAATCACCGAAAAGGGGCTGGGCAACGGCGTCTCGCTGATGATTTTCGCCAGCATCGTCGCCAGCATGCCCTACCAAATCACCCGTACCTACCAAGCGCTGCAAGCGGGCGCGATTAACTTCGGGCAGATTGTGCTGCTGCTGGCGATTTTCGTGGCGACGGTGTGGGGCATCGTGTTCGTGACGACCTCGCAGCGGCGCATCCCCATCCAACATATGCGGCGCATCGTCGGGCGCAGGCAGATGATGGGCGGCACTTCGTATCTGCCCATCCCCGTCAACGCGGCGGGCGTGATTCCGATTATCTTCGCCGTGTCGCTGCAACTGCTGCCCGCAACCTTGCTGCAGATGATCCCCTACGACCGTCAGAACCCAGGTCCCGTTGTGGGGTTCCTCGTGAGCGCAGTACAGTTGTTAACGCCTGGCGGCGGGGTTGTCGGTTCGCTGATTTACGCGGGGCTGATTTTCGTGTTCACCTACTTCTATGTATCGGTGGTGTTCAACACGGACGAAATCGCCGAGAACCTGAAGCGTCAGGGCGCGTTCATTCAGGGCGTGCGTCCGGGCAAGCCGACCTCCGACTACCTCAACGATGTGCTGACGCGCATCACCTTCGCGGGCGCGGCGTTTCTGGCGTTCATCGCGCTGATGCAATACTGGGTGCCCAGTATCACGCGCATCGACACGCTGAGCATCGTCGGCGGCACCTCGCTGCTGATTCTGGTCGGCGTCGCCATCGACTTCTCGCGCCAGCTGCAAGCGCAACTCGCTATGCGCCAGTACGACGAGCTGATGAAATAACGGGGCGAGGCATGCGACTGGTGTTCATCGGCGCGCCGGGCGCGGGCAAAGGCACACAGGCGAAGCGGTTGGCGGCGGAGAAAGGCTACCCGATTGTCGCCACGGGCGACCTGCTGCGCGCCGCTATCGCCGAGCAGACCCCGCTGGGACAGCAGGCGCATGCCTACATCCAGCGCGGCGAACTCGTGCCCGACCCGCTGGTGAACCAACTCGTCGCCGAGCGTATCGCCACGCTGGAGTCGTTCATCCTCGACGGCTACCCGCGCAATCTGACCCAAGCGCAGATGCTGGAGACCATCCTGCCGCAACCGCTGGACGCCGTGATTTTCTTCGCAATCAGCGAAGACGCGCTGATTGCGCGGCTGGGCGGGCGACGCATCTGCCCGCAGTGCGGCGCGGTGTTCCACATCACGGCAAACCCCAGCACGGCGGGCGACCGCTGCGACCAGTGCGGCGCAACGCTGATCACCCGCGAAGACGACCAGCCCGACACCATTCGCAAGCGGTTCCGCGTCTACCGCGAGCAGACCGCGCCGCTGGTGGACTACTACCGTCAGCGCGGGCTGCTGCGCACGGTCAACGCCGACGCGCCCCCCGACACCGTGTACCAGCAACTGCTGAGCGTTTTATGCGAATCTACCTGAAAAATCAGAGCCAAATCGAACGCATCCGCAAAGCGGGACGCATCGCCGCCCGCGTGCTGCGCACCTGCGCCGAGAGGATTGAGCCGAACCGCACGCTCGATGTGGAACTCGACCAACTCGCTGAGCAGATGGTGCTGGAGATGGGCGGCTTCCCCGCCTTCAAGGGCTATCGGCTGTTCCCAAGCGCGCTGTGCGTCTCCATCAACGAGGAGGTCGTACACGGCTTGCCGACGGGCAGGGTGCTGCGCGCGGGCGACATCGTGACGCTGGACATCGGCGTCTACTACGAGGGCTACTGCTGCGACACCGCCCTCACGCTGATTGTGGGGCACGCCGACTACCAGCGCAAACGGCTGGTGCGCGTCACGGAGGAAGCCCTGCACAAGGCGTTAGAGGTCACCCGCGCAGGCAACACCACAGGCGACATCAGCGCCGCGGTGCAGCAACACGCCGAAGCGTTCGGGTTCAAACCCGCGCGCGGGCTGGCAGGGCACGGCGTCGGACGGTTCGTCCACGAAATGCCCGACATCCCCAACATCGGCGAGGCAGGCACAGGCGTGACCCTCCAGCCCGGCATGGTGCTTGCCATCGAGCCGATGATCGTGATGGGCGAGCCTGAAGTGGAGTTCGCCGACGACGAATGGGCTATCGTCACGCGCGACGGCAAGCCTGCGGCGCACTTCGAGCATACCGTCGTCGTCACCGAAAACGGCGTCGACATCCTCACTATCGAGTAAACTTAATGCGGAGGTGATGCGATGGCAAAAACCGAAGGCAAGGAGATCGAGGTCGAGGGCACGGTTGTTGAGTGCCTGC
>Ga0308418_1000044_pt1 | contig 89669 bp, 76 predicted proteins | sample HotsprSampleR4cd_FD_203517 | JGI IMG/M metagenome (GOLD analysis project Ga0308418, IMG submission 203517) | Hot spring phototrophic mat microbial communities from Mushroom Spring, Yellowstone National Park, Wyoming, United States - 20090729_R4cd ... | reverse complement strand
TTTTCCAGAACGCGAACCACAGCGTGCGCGTCACGGACGAGTTTATGCGGGCGGTGGAAGCGGACGGCGAATGGCATACAATCGCCCGCACGACAGGCGAGGTGCTGGGCACTTACCGCGCACGCGAGCTGTTCCGCAAAATCGCCGAAGCCGCGTGGGTGTGCGGCGACCCAGGCGTGCAGTTCCACGACACGACCAACCGCTGGCACACGGTCAAAAACAGTGGCGCGATTGAGGCGAGCAATCCGTGCTTCACAGGCGACAGCCGCGTCTACACCAACAAAGGGCTAATCCGATTTCGCGAGCTAATGGAGCGCGTGAACGCGGGCGAATCGTTTCTTGTCTACACGCACAACCAGACGGCGGGGCAACCGCACGATGGCGTCCGCTTGAGCGAGCCGACGCAGTGGATGATTACGGGCGTTCACGAGGTATTGCGTCTGCGCTTCTCGAACGGCATCGAGGTGCGCTGCACGCCGAATCATCGTTTCTTCACGCGCAATCGTGGGATGGTGCGCGCCGACGAGCTGACTCCTGAGGATTCGGTTTTGGTGGTGGACGCGCCATGTCTGCCGACGGACGCCTCGTGGCAGCTCCCCTCAACTACCGACGGAGCGCGACTGCGCGCCAAGGGTGAACGACGCGCACCCCTCAACCTGCCGACGGAGTGGTCGCCAGCTTTCGCTGAACTACTGGGACATCTCACAGGCGACGGGTCATTCGTCCGCTCCAGCCCGATGGTCATCTGGATTTATGGGGGCAAGGAAGAGCGAGAGTACCTGCTCCCGCGTCATCGAGCCGTTCTGGAGTCGTTCGGGCTGCGCCCTCATGTGAGCCAGCAAGCCAATGGCACTGTCCAGATGCGCTTTGTGCGTGCGGCTGTTGGTCGCTTCCTCGAATCGCTGGGAATGACCCGTGCAAAAGCGCACGAGAAGCGCGTGCCTGAGTCGATCTTTCACGCGCCCCCAGAAATCGTCGCTGCCTACCTACGCGGACTGTTTACCGCCGACGGCTGCGCCCGCGATGACCAGAAAAAAGGCACACGGTATGTCGGCTTGGGAAGCAAGTCGTTGACGCTCCTGCAGCAAGTGCAGCAGCTACTCCTGATGTTCGGCATACAGAGTCGTATCTACACTCAGCCCCCACGAAAAGCAAGCTTCCGCTACACACGCAAACGCGATGGTCAGCAGGTGGTCTATGACTCGCACGGCAACTCTTACGACCTGCGAATCACGGGAGTCTCGCTCAAACGATTCTGTGAGTATATTGGCTTCGCGCTCCCCAGCAAGCAGCAGGTGCTGGAGCAGTGGCTGCGCGAACGCGAGTTCTACGAGGTTCGCGTGGACGCCCATCTAGTAGAGCGCGTGCCCGATGGCTACGAACTGACCTACAACCTGACTGAGCCGTTGCACCATTCCTACATCGTAAATGGGATAGCGGTCGCGAACTGCTCGGAATTTGTTTTCCTCAACGACACCTCCTGCAACCTCGCCAGCCTGAATCTGATGAAATTCCGCCTCCCCGACGGGCGTTTCGATTCCGACGCTTTTCGCGCGGCGGTGCGTATCTTTATCACGGCGCAGGAGATTATCGTCGACAACGCGGCATACCCAACCGAGAAGATTGCCGGCAACAGCCACCTGTTCCGTCCGCTGGGGCTGGGGTACGCGAACTTGGGCGCGCTGCTGATGTCGCTGGGGCTGCCGTATGATAGCGATGCGGGACGCGCCTACGCCGCGCTGATTACCGCGCTGATGCACGGCGAAGCGTACCGCCAGTCGGCAATCATCGCCCGCGAGTGCGGCAACCCATTCCCCGCGTTCGAACTGAACCGCGCGCCAATGCTGGAAGTGATGCGCATGCACGCCGACGCGCTGAACCAAATCCCCGCTGACCTTGCGCCTGCCGACCTGCTACAAGAGGCACGCGACCTGTACGCCGAGATGCTTGAACTCGGCGAACGGAACGGCTACCGCAACGCGCAGGTGACGGTGCTTGCGCCCACAGGCACGATTAGTTTCCTGATGGACTGCGACACGACGGGGATTGAACCCGATATTGCGCTGGTGAAATACAAGACGCTGGTCGGCGGCGGGGTGCTGAAGATTGTGAACACCACCGTGCCGCTTGCGCTGCAGCAACTGGGCTACACCAGCGAGGAGATAGAGGCGATTCTGCGCTACATCGACGAACACGACACGATTGAGGGCGCACCGTACCTGAAGGCGGAACACCTGCCCGTGTTCGACTGCGCGTTCCGCCCCGCTAAAGGGGTGCGTAGCCTCGCGCCGATGGCGCATGTGAAGATGATGGCGGCGGTGCAGCCGTTCCTGAGCGGCGCGATTTCCAAGACGGTCAACATGCCCCACGACGCGACGCCCGAAGACATCGAGCAGATTTACATGCAGGCGTGGCAACTGGGGCTGAAAGCGATTGCCATCTACCGCGACGGGAGCAAGCGCACGCAGCCGCTGTCCACCAAAAAGCCCGACGCGCAGGCGGAGCCTGCGGGGCAGCCTGTGCGCCGACGCCTGCCCGACGAACGCCAAAGCATTACCCACAAGTTCAGCGTCGCAGGGCACGAGGGCTACATAACCGTCGGCATGTACGAGGATGGCACACCTGGCGAGATTTTCCTGACGATGGCGAAGGAAGGCTCGGTCATATCGGGGCTGATGGACGCCTTCGCGACCGCTATATCGCTTGCGCTGCAGTACGGCGTGCCGCTGGAAAAACTGGTCGAGAAATTCTCCTACACGCGCTTCCAGCCCAGCGGTTTCACGAACAACCCGCAGATTCCGATTGCGACCTCCATCGTGGACTACATCTTCCGCTGGCTTGCCTCCAAATTCCTTCAGGAGCCGCCGCAGCCCCCCGAACCTTTGCACGAGAACGGGGTCGCCACTGAGTCGCCACCTCTGGAAGCGGGCGTGCAAGGCGGCACAGGCGCAACGGTCTCTCCCCACGGGCAGGGCGCACTGACCACGGACTGGTCGAAACTCATCAGGCTGCAGCAGGATGCGCCGCCCTGCCCCACCTGCGGAATGATGATGACCCGTGCGGGCGCGTGCTACCAGTGCCTCCACTGCGGCGCGTCGTTCGGGTGTGGATGACGCGCTTCGGAATCTGGGCGTCAGGGAATCACATTAAACGGACGCTTGTCGTACAAGCGGTACACATGGAAATCGGAATCGAGAGTGAACACCGTATCCAAATTGAGCGATTCTGCAGCCGCCACGATGGAGGCATCCGCCAAATCCATCGGGATGTCCGCATACTTCTCCATAAGCGCACGCATCCGCTGTAGTTCTGCGTCGGTAGGGCAGTGGATGGCTATCTTGCCGTGCGTCCAGAGCGTCCAGAGGTGACTCTGGAGCGCAAAGCCGCCAAGCTTCCCCAGAAAATACATCGCCTCCACGAGACTGGGCACAGTTATCAATAGGGGTTGTGCTGGGAGAAACTGAAGTGCCTCTGCACAGCGCGCATGCGCAGGGTCTTCGGCGTTCAGTAATGCTATGAGCGCGCTGGAGTCAGTGATAATCATCATTCTGAAGGGATGCCAAACTTTTCCTGAAGCGACTGCTCAAAGACACGCTTAACTTCGCTGGCTTGGATTACGGGAGGCACTCGGATAATCCCCACCCATTCGCCCAGAAAGTCGCGCAGATTCGTTGCTGGCTCCTCCGACCCCAGCACATAGACCCTCACCCGTTTACTCGACAACTCCGGGTGCTGCCGAACAATCTCCTCAAGTGTTCCCTCAAGCACGGTTAGCATCGCTGTCTACCTATCTTTATTATACCGCCGACTGCGCTGGCGCGTGCTACCAGTGCCTCAACTGGGGGCATCGTTCGGGTGTGGATGACGCGCCGCAAGCGTTTCGCAAGACCGCCAAATTTAACGCAACCCTAACTGAAACTTAACAAAAAACCCCAGCTTGATGGAGGCAGGTGGGCTATAATTCCAACGGAGGGAGCCTATGCACAGACGAGGGTTTACTCTAATCGAGCTGCTTGTGGTGATTGCGATTATCGCAATCTTGGCGGCGATTCTATTCCCGGTGTTTGCACAGGCGCGTGAGAAGGCGCGTCAGACGACCTGTTTATCGAACCTGCGTCAGTTGGGAACCGCGTTTGTAATGTACCGCACCGATTATGATGGACAAAACCCTGGTCCGGGCGACAGCGGGCACTGTCCTGCGGAGCGTCGCCAGCCGGACTGGCCCTACTGGATGACGGGGTTCACTTCGCGTATTCTGGGGCAGTGGGTGCCGTGCTATTCCGTGCTGATGAACGGCGCGGATCCGAATTCCCCTGTAAGCCAGATCTGGGTGATTCAAGGGCATGTGACGCGGGGCGTTATCTTCCCGTATGTGAAGAACGCCGATGTCTACATCTGCCCGTCGGATCGGCGTGGGCGCGAGAAGCGGCTCAGCTACTCGATGAACGCGGTGGCGGGCTACATCCCCGAGCCTGTGGTGGAGCGCCCTGCCGAGTTCGTGCAGCTGATTGACGAGGGCGAAACGCTCAACGACGGACACTTCTGGGCGTTCGCGGGTACTCAGGTAGGCGACTGCCCAACTATCAACCACAGCGGCGGCGCGAACTTCCAGTTCTATGACGGACACGCGAAGTGGATTCGCGCCCGCCATACCGCTCAGCAAGCGCGGCTCGGACAGTGCCGCGATACCGTGCCCAAGCACTACTTCTGTCCCAAGATTCCGTTCCCCGAATCGAGCAACTACGCCTTAGCGTGTCAGCAAGCGCCCTAAACGCCGCCGCTCGCCCCAGCGCGTTGGTGTGCGGGGCGAGCGACATCCCCCACGCCGCTTCAGCAGGAAACTGCCCTCCTACGCGTAAAATTGGGCTATAATTGCCCATACAAGGAGGCACTGATGCGAACGCGAGCCTTTACGCTAATCGAGTTGCTGGTAGTCATTGCGATTATCGCAATCTTGGCGGCGATACTGTTTCCGGTGTTTGCGCAGGCGCGCGAGAAGGCGCGCCAGACGACCTGTTTGTCGAACCTGCGCCAGTTGGGAACGGCGTTTGTGATGTACCGCGCCGACTGGGACGGCAAAAATCCCGGACCTGGCGACGGCGGGCACTGCCCCGGACGATGGTTTCAACCCGAGTGGCCCAACTGGATGACAGGCTTCGTCTCGTACTTGGACGCCCAGTGGGTGCCATGCTTCCCTGTGCTGACGCGCGTCGCTGAACCCGACTCGGCAGTGAACCAAATCTGGCTACTGTATGGGCATGTGACGAAGGGTGTCATCTATACCTATGTGAAGAACCCCGACCTCTACATTTGCCCCTCCGACCGACGCGGGCGCGAGAAGAAGCTCAGCTACTCGATGAACGCGGTCGCAGGCTACATCCCAGAGCCTGTGGTGGAGCGTCCCGCAGAGTTCGTGCATCTCATCGACGAAGGCGAGACGCTCAACGACGGCTACTTCTGGGCGCTGGCAGGCGACCGATTTGTTGACTGCCCCTCCATCAAGCATCACGGCGGCGCGAACTTCCAGTTCTACGACGGGCACGCGAAGTGGGTTCGCGCCCGTCATACGCCTCAAGAGGCGCGCGTCGACCGTTGTCAGGACACTGTGCCCAAACACTACTTCTGCCCGAAGATTCCGTTCCCTGAGTCGAGCTATTATGCGCCGTCCTGCCAGAGCGCGCCGTAGCAGGGTATACTCGCCCCGATGTTCCGCAAGGTATTGGTCGCGAATCGGGGCGAGATTGCGCGGCGCATTATTCAAGCCTGCCGCGATCTGGGCATACGGAGCGTCGCGGTCTACTCGGAGGCGGATGCGGGCGCGCCGTTCGTGCGCGAGGCAGATGAGGCGTACCTGCTGGGCGGCGCGCCTGCTGCCGAGAGCTACCTCAACATCCCGCGCATCTTGGAGGTCGCCCAACGCGCAGGCGCAGAGGCGATTCACCCCGGCTACGGGTTCCTGTCCGAGAACGCCGACTTCGCCGAGGCGTGCACGCAGGCGGGGATCGCCTTTATCGGTCCGCGCCCAGAGGTGATACGGCTGCTGGGCGACAAGGGCGAGGCGAAGCGCGCCGCCGAACGCGCAGGCGTACCTACCGTGCCGGGTTACAATCCCCCGCATGCCGCGACGCCTGATGAGTTGCTCGGTGAGGCGCAGCGGCTCGGTTTTCCTGTGCTGCTCAAGGCGGTGGCTGGGGGCGGGGGCAAGGGCATGCGCGTCGTTGAATCGCCCGACGCCTTTCTGGAGGCTGCCGAGAGCGCGGCGCGCGAGGCACAGAACGCCTTCGGCGACCCGCGCCTGATGCTCGAACGCTACCTCGCCCGACCGCGCCACATTGAAGTGCAAATCCTCGCCGACCAACACGGGCGCGTGATCCACCTGCACGAGCGCGAATGCTCCATCCAGCGACGCCACCAGAAGATTATCGAAGAAAGCCCCTCGCCCGCGCTCAGCCCCGAAACACGCGCAATGATTTGCGACGCCGCCGTACGCCTCGCCGAGACCGTCGGCTACACCAACGCGGGCACGGTGGAGTTCCTGTACGAAGCGACCCCCGACGGCGAACGGTTCTACTTTCTGGAGGTGAACACCCGCCTGCAGGTGGAACACCCCGTCACCGAGATGGTCACGGGCGTGGACTTGGTGCACTGGCAGCTGCGCATCGCAGCGGGCGAGCGGCTGACGCTGGAGACGCCCGCGCTGCGTGGACACGCTATTGAGGCGCGCCTGTACGCCGAAGACCCCGACAACGACTTCGCGCCTGCGCTGGGCGCGCTGCTCGCCTACGCGCAGCCCCACCTGCCAGGCGTGCGCTTCGATTCGGGCGTGGATGCAGGCGCGGTCATCACCCCGCACTACGACCCGATGATTGCGAAGGTGATTGCCCACGCGTCTGACCGACCGAGCGCGATTCGCCGGCTCATCAACGCGCTGGAGCAGACCGTCGCGTTGGGCGTGCGCACGAACCAAGCCTTCCTGATTGACCTGTTGCAACACCCTGCGTTCCAAGCGGGTGAGTTGCACACAGGGTTCCTTGCGGAGCATAGGGTCTCGCGCGTGGACGCCACGCCGCCAGAGCCTGTGCTGATTGCGCTTGCACTGCTGGAGCCGCTGACCCGTGCGCAGGCTCCACGAACGGGCGCGTCTGACGGCAGCGTGCGCTTCCCTTCGCCTTGGGAGCAACTCGGGCGCTGGCGCATTCACGGATGAAGCGCGAATCGCACCGCCCCGTGCAGCAGCCATATCGCCAACAGCCCCAGCAGCAGCACGGTGAAGCGCGTGTTCTCGATGCGCACGCTGCGCCCCCAGAACAGCGCGAGCAGGCTATTGATTGCGACCGCCAGTGCCCCCGCAACAATCACAAACCCCATCGGGTTCGCCCGCCACGCCAGTCCGAACTGCCCGTGCAGAATCGCGCTTACGCTGGTGGTCAAGCCGCAGGAGGGGCAGGGGCGTCCCGTGAGGTAGTAGATCGTGCAAGGCGGCAGCCCCAACTGCTGGTGCGTGCCGTGCCCCGCAGGGTCAGGCGTCAGGTACAGCCCGACCGCCACCATCACCAGCACGCCCAGCAGCAGCAGCGCGTGGCTCCAGCGCGCCCAGCCCGACACGAGCGCAAGCTCTATCCAACGGGTTTCTGCAAGCATTTGGCGCGTTTCTCGCATCTTTGGAGGTTCCCCTCGCGAAGCGGGGGGAACCTCAAGGAGGGGGTAATCGTGAACTCTGGCGGTGCAGTTGGTATTACTTACTTCCTGCGGCGGCGCAGCCCGATCAGACCCGCCAGACCCGCGCCCAGCGCCACCATGCTCGCAGGCTCGGGAACCGCCAGCACCTGAATCGCGAAGTTCGCAACGGGATTGCCGCCGAAGAAGAAGTACTCATTCGTATCAATCACGCCGTTACCGTTCTGATCCCAGGCGAACACATCCTGGCTCGTTCCGACGGTTGGGTTAGGATTCGGCGACAGCACCATGCCAGCATTTGCGGCGCTGGCAGCCAGCCCAATCCAAAGGTTCTGTTGCCCGCCGCCGATATTCGGCGTGCCGAACGACAGTAGGAACAAGCCGTTCGGGATATTCTGAATGGTCGCTGTGTAAAGCTGGTTGCCGACGCCGCCGTTTGCGCCTGTCGCGTCGTAAACATACAGGGTCGCGTTGACAGCGAACTGGTTAGCGTTGAAGAACGCGATGTTAATCTGCTTGATAAGGGTACCGCTCGGGTCTGCACGCCCAACATCATCCAGCACGATTCGGTTCGCGCCGCCAGGGAAGTAGAACTGGTAGTTAGCGCCAGGGTCGTTATCGAAGTCGACGATATTCGCATGCGCGCTCAGCGCCAGCGCGCTCACTATGCCAAGTAATGCAATTGCTCGCTTCATCACATGAACCTCCTATCAAGGTGTATTCCGAAGGCAGATGGGAATGTCTCGCTCTGCCCATGCGCCCCCACTCTAATTGGCTCAGGATTGGCGCAAAAGCAGACATCAAGAGACCTCCTTTCAGCCTCCGCACTCATTATACCACAGATTCATAACGATGAGACCTGTAAAAATTACCAGATTTGGGGTTTTCAGGGGGAATTTTCGGTTTTGGGAGTGTGGTAGGGACACGGCGCGCCGTGTCCCTACGCGCCCCACCTACGGCGCAGCGGGCGTCACCTGTAGCTTGAGTTCCTTGCCCTCGCGCACAATGGTGAACTCCACAGGCTTGCCTGGCTCCATCTTGTCGTACAGGCTGGTGAGTTCCTCGATATTGCGGACGCGCTGCCCCATAACGGCAACGATGCGGTCGCCTGCCTTCAGCCCCGCTTGCTCGGCGGGCGAGCCGGGCGCGACGCCCTCCAGCAGCACGCCCTCCTGCTCCGAATAAGACGGGATTAGCCCGATGCGCACGCGGAATCCGCTCCGCTGCGCGCCCTGCTGCGGTTGCGGCTGCTGGGGGCGGGTGAACTTGGGTCGCTCCGGGCGACTGGCGAGGTCGTACACCACGCGCTCCGCCAGCGCCACGATCTGCGCCTGACCTTCGTAGTTGATTTTGTCCCAAGTGTCCGACGGGCGGTGATAGTCGGGGTGCATGCCGGTGAAGAAGAACAGCACGGGGATCTCGCGGCGCATAAACGGCATGTGGTCGCTGCCGCCCGACGCCGACTGCCCCAGTTGCAGACTCAAGTCGGCGCTGTTCGCCGCTTTGAGGATGCCTTCCCACTCCGCCGCCGTGCCGACGCCGCTGACCGAGACGCGGTTGTTGCTCATCCGCCCGACCATGTCGAAGTTCAGCATCGCGACGATGTTCTCGCGCGGGACGGTGGGGTTCTGCACGAAATACTCCGCGCCGAGCAAGCCCTCCTCCTCGGCGGAGAAGGCAATCACCAGCACGCTGCGCTTGAGTCGGTCGCGGTTCTGTGCGAGCAGGCGCGCGAGTTCCATAATCGCCGCGGTACCCGAAGCGTTGTCGTCCGCGCCGGGGTGGATGTCGCCGGGTTCAGGCGCGAGCGAGCCGACCTCGCCGTAGCCCAGATGGTCATAGTGCGCCCCAATCACAATCACCTCGTCGCGCAGTTGCGGGTCGTTGCCTGGAATAAAGCCGACCACATTCCGCGCGATGCCTCGATTCGGCTCGATGGACGCGCTCATCTCGGCGGAGAGGTTCAGCTCTGCGCTGATGGGCGTGCCCGTTTCGTTGATGCGCTTGACCGCATCGGCGACGGTCAGCCCCAGCGGTTGCAGGAGTTTGTCGCCGACGGACGCCTGCACATTCAGTAGCGCGGCGTTCGCGGCGGGGGCGCGCCCACGCATGCCCAGCGGCAGCAGGCGGTCGTTGTCAGGCAGATTCACCAAAATCACGCCGACCGCGCCCTTTTGCAAGGCAGTCTGCACTTTCGGGGCGATGCGCGCTGCACGCTGGATGTCTGCGCCGACGCCCTCCCAGTTCGGCGCGCCGCGCAGGATGACCGCAATCTTGCCCGTGACATCGACATTCGCGTAGTCGTCGTAGCCCGCATTCGGCTGCGAGATCCCGTAGCCCACAAACACCAGCTCGCCCTCCACCTTCGTGTTGGCGGTCAGGTTCAGCGGGCGAATCGCTTCGGCGGGGGCTTCCCACACGCGCCCGCCGCGAATCTTGAGGCTGTTGTCCGCGCCGGGCTTGAAGCCCAGCGTCAGCTCCCAGTCCTGAAAGTAGCCGTTCGTGCCCTTCGGCTCCAGTCCTGACTGCTCGAACACCCGTGCGATATAGTCCGCCGCTTTGTGCGCGCCTGGCGCAATCGCAAACCGCCCCTCCAACTCAGGCGACGCAAGATACTTCACATGCGCCTGCAGATTGCTGACCGAAACGCTCGTGCGATCCGCCAGCGCCAGCGCGATAAGCAACGCAATGCCGATTACCATACCGACTCGTCTCATAAGTAGCACCTCGCAGGGGATTGTACCCCACTCCGTATAGACTCAGGCTCTCGCGTGATGTTCTGCAAAAGACAATAGTCGGGTATCATATGCACGCGCCTTTTCTCGCGCAGTTTTTCGGGCTTAGGCGCAAGGGGCAACAATGAACGATAAACCGAAATCCGAGTCGGACGCGCCTGAGCCGACCTCAGAGCAGCGACTGCGCCTGATTCTGAGCCAGCTCCCTGCGATTACCTGGACGGTAGACCGCGACCTGCGCTTCACTTCCTCGCTGGGCGCAGGACTCAGCGCGCTTGGACTGCATGAGAACGAGCTGCGCGGCAGGACGCTGATGGACTACTTTCAGACTGCCGAACCCGACTTTGCGCCGTTGCGGTATCATCGGCGCGCCCTGCAGGGCGAGTCGGTGGAATACGAGTTCCAGTGGGGCAAGCGGCTCTACCAGACGCGCTTGGAGCCGCTGCGCAGCGCGGACGGCGCCATCGAAGGCGCGCTGGGCTTGGCTGTAGACATCACGGAGATTCAACGCCTGCAAGAGCAGGTGGAGCAATCGACGCGCCTGGAGAGCATCGGGCGATTGGCAGGCGGCATCGCGCACGACTTCAACAACATGCTGGCGGCGATTAGCGGCTTTGCGGAACTCGCGCTGCTGCAGATTGACGAAAATGCACCCGCGCGTGCGAACCTGCTCCAGATTCTGGATGCCGTTGACCGCGCCAGTCAGCTGGTGAACCAGCTGCTGGCGTTCGCACGGCGGCGCGTGATTGCCCCCCAAGCGATGAGCGTGAACGACCACCTGACGCAGCTCACGCCGTTTTTGCAGCGCGTGCTGGGCGAAGATATCCAGTTCGAATGCCTGCTGGACGAACAGACAGGCGCGGTGCGCGCTGATCCCGTGCAGCTGGAACAGGTACTGATGAACCTGACTTCGAACGCGCGGCAGGCGATGCCCAACGGCGGCACGCTGACGATAGAGACGCAGAATGTCGTGCTGGACGAGGCATACACCAGCCAGCACTGGGGCGTGCAGCCCGGCGAGTATGTGCTGATCAGCATCACGGACACGGGCGAGGGCATCGCGCCCGAACACTTGCCGCACATTTTCGAGCCGTTCTACACAGGGCGCGCGGGCGGCACGGGGCTGGGACTGGCGACCGTGCATGGGATTATCAACCAGGCGAAAGGGCACATCTGGGTCTACAGCGAGCTGGGCAAGGGCACGACCTTCAAAATCTACCTGCCGCGCATCTACGAGCAGGCGCAACCGTTGCAGCCGCGCCCTGCAGAGAGCGTCGCGCAACCGAGCAGCGGCGTCGTGCTGGTTGTGGAAGATAGCGAGGAGGTGCGCCATACGATGAGCGAGATGCTGCGCACGCTCGGCTACACCGTGCTGGAGGCGAGCCGCCCACAGGAAGCGCTCCAACTGGCGGCAACGCACGCGCCCGACCTGCTGATTACCGATGTGGTGCTGCCTGAGATGCGCGGCGGCGAGCTGGCGCGCGCCCTGCAGGTAATGCACCCCTCGCTGAAGACGCTCTTCGTGTCAGGCTACACCGAGAACACGATTATCGAGCGCGGCGAGCTGAAGCCTGGCGTGGCGTTCCTCGCCAAGCCGTTCACGATGGCGCAACTCTCGGCGAAAGTACGCGAGGTTCTGGCGAGCGATTAGCCGCCGCCCTTGCGCACGCGCTCGACATAAGTGCCTTCGCGCGTGTTGACCTTCAGCACATCGCCGACCTCGATGTGGAACGGCACTTGAATCACCGCGCCCGTCTCCAGCTTGGCGGGCTTGGAGCCGCCCGACGCCGTGTCGCCCCGAAAGTTCGGGTCGGTCTCGGCGACCGCCAACTCCACAAAATCGGGCACATCCGCCCCGACAATTTGGTCGTTGAAGTAGAGCAGGTAGACCTCCATGCCGTCCTTGAGGAACTTTGCGCCGTCGCCGAACTGCGATACGGGCACATGAATCTGGTCGAAGGTATAGGCGTCCATCACAACCCAGTCGTCGCCGTCGCGATAGAGCGTCTGCATCTGCTTGCGTTCGAGGTACGCCTGGGGGAACCGCTCGCCCGACTTGAAGGTGCGTTCGAAAATCGCGCCGTCGCGCAGGCGTTTCAGGCGCGCCCGCACAATCGCGCTCCCGCGCCCCTGATGCGACTGCTGGTACTCCAGAACCGTATGGATTTCGTCGTCTATGATAATGTTCAGCCCACTGCGGAAATCGCTGGTGTCTACCATACCTTGCCTCCGTAAGTGTGGCAATTGTACCCGTTTTGGGAACGAGAGGGCAGATAGGGTTGGAAACAGTGTATGGAATAACCCCCATGATGCGGCAGGTGGATGTGCTGGTGATTGGCAGCGGTCCGGCGGGGCAGCGCGCGGCAATCCAAGCCGCCAAGCTGGGGCGCAGCGTCGCCATCGTCGAGCGCCAAACCCAACTGGGCGGCGTCTGCCTGCACACAGGAACCATCCCCAGCAAAGCGCTACGCGAAGCCATCCTGCAACTGACGGGGCGCAGAAATGTTTTTGCCCACGACGCCAGCCCCACACTACCCCAACACCTCTCGATTCAGGAACTGGTCGCCCAGTGCCAGCACATTATCCGCATCGAGCAGTCGGTCGTCCGCGAACACTTGCAGAAAAACGGCGTGCAACTGCTGTGGGGCAACGCCTACTTCGAGGACGAGCATACCGTGCGCGTGATTCAGCCGTCGGGGCACGAGATTGTGCGTGCGGAGGCGATTATCTTGGCGGTCGGCACGGTTCCCGCACGCCCGCCGCATATCCCCTTCGATGACCGCTATGTGGTGGACAGCGATTCATTTCTGCGCTTGCCACGCCTGCCCAAAACGCTGATTATCGTTGGGGGTGGGGTCATCGGCACAGAGTACGCCTGCATGATGAACCTGCTGGGCGTGCGCGTGATTTTGGTGGAGGCGCGCACGCGCCTGTTGGAGTTTCTGGACGCCGAAATCAGCGAGGCGTTGCAGTACCACATGCGCGCCGCCGACATCACCCTACGGCTGGGCGAGCAGGTGCAGCAGGTGCAAATCCTGCCGTGTGGGCTGGTAGAGGCGACCTTAGCCAGTGGCAAGCACCTACGCGCGGACGCGCTGTTGTATTGCATCGGTAGGCAGGGCGCGACCGCCACGCTGGGACTGGAGAAAATCGGGCTGGAGCCTGACCCGCGCGGACGCCTGCAGGTCAACGAACGGTTCCAGACCGCCCTGCCGCACCTTTACGCCGTCGGCGATGTAATCGGCTTCCCCGCGCTGGCAAGCACTGCGATGGAGCAGGGGCGCGTCGCTGCCTGCTACGCTTGCGGCGAACCCGTCGAGCAGAGTTGCGCGCTGTTCCCCTATGGCATCTACACCATCCCCGAAATCGCGACGGTCGGTAAGACCGAGGAGCAACTGACGCGCGAGGGCGTGCCCTACGAGGTCGGCGTCGCACACTACCGCGAGACAGCGCGCGGGCAACTGCTCGGCGACACAAGCGGCATGCTCAAGATGCTCATCCACGAGACCACGCGCGAGATCCTTGGCGTGCATGCCATCGGCACAGGCGCGACGGAGTTAATTCACATCGGGCAGATGGCAATCGCCTTCCACGCGACGGTGGACTACTTCCTGAAAGCCATCTTCAACTACCCCACGCTGGCGGAGTGCTAAGTGTCTTTGCGATATGATTGCCACATGCGAATCGGGCAGGCACAAGACCTGCCCCTACAAGGTTGGTGTCGCCGCGCCTCCGTAGGGGCAACCCTTGTGGTTGCCCGCTGTGTCGAAAATACAGCGCATGGGCACTTACAAGCTCGCCGCGCTGAACGGAAGCAACAAGCTCCGCCTGCTGCAGCAGGACACACTTCGACTGGCGGCGTAGGCGGTTTCACTGCCCCACGCAGTGTGGCTATGACCCGCGCGGCACAAGGCTCTCTGAGCGCCCTCTCCCGCGCGGGGGTAGGCGTCTACTGCTGCGCGAGCCTGCGCCCCAGCATCTCCAGCGCCTTGTCCAGTTGCGGGTCGCGCTCGGCAAGCCAGTCCTCGGGGGTCATCCACACGGCAATATCGGGCTTCTCGCCGTTGTTTTCCATGTTGGAGCCGTCGATGCGGTACGCGCCTTGCTGCGGCATTCGCGCGCCCGTGCCGTCCACCAGCCCCAGTCCCCAAGTCCAGATGACATAGCCCGGCGTCTCCCAGCCGATGAGCGTGGCGAGTTTGCGGGCGCGCATGGCGTAGGGGAACATCTCGCCGTTGGAGAGGCTGCGCTCGTTCATCAGCACGACCATCGGCATATCGAGCGCGTTCGGGGGACCGACGGCGGGCAGCCCGTCGCGCGGCACATAGTAGGCATACGGCTTGCGCTCCAGCCAGTCGACCAGCGTGTCGGCGATGTTGCCCCCGCCGTTGAAGCGCACATCGATGATCATCGCTCGTTTGCCCTGCGCGTACTCGTAGAACTCGCGTTCGAAGCGTTCGCGGTCGCCGCCGCCCATCGCCGCGATATGCACATAGCCGACCTGCCCGCCCGTGCGCTCTTCGACGAGCCTGCGCAAGCGGTTGACGCGGTTCTGGTAGTGCAGCTCGCTCCACTCGCCACCGCTGAGCGGCTTGTAGCGCACGGTGCGCGCGCCCTCTTCCACAGGCGCGCTGTTCACCAGAAACTCGAAGGTGCGGTCGCCCTTGTCGTTGATGAGTTGCCAGAGCTTTTGGTTCGCCTGCACGGGTTCGCCGTTGATTTTCAGCACATACTCGCCAGGCTGGATGCGCGTTTCGGGGAACGATGCGGGCGAGCCTTCGGGCACAGCGGCGACCTTCAGCCCTGGTCCGCGATGGCTGTAGTCGATGGTGAAGCCCAGATGCGGGGTGCTGGGGCTGCGCGTTGTTGCGCTGGAGCGGGGCGAGACCTCTGTGTGCGAGCCTTCCAACTCGCCGACCATCATCGACAGCACGACGCCGAACTCTTCGGGCACGCCGACGCCCGCCAGCAGCGGACGGTACCGCTCGCGAATTGCCGCCCAGTCGCGCCCGTGAAACGACGGGTCGTAGAACCCGCGCTCATACGCCCGCCAGAACTGCACGAACGCCGCCTCGCGCTGCGCCTGCGCGTCGAACTCGTAGTCCGCCTTGAACTCCACCTTGTCGACGCGGTTGTTGGCGTCTAAGCGCATCACATACAGCTCGCCGTTGCGGATGTAATAGAGCCGTTTGGCGTCCGCCGAGACGCGCAGTGCGCTGTGTCCGCTGCCCGTGGTGAGCCGCTTGCTCTCGCTGCCGTCGTAGGAGACCTGCCAGATGTCGCCTTCCGAGATGAAGTAAATCTTGCCGTCGCTGGCGGCGGTCAGGTCGGCTTGCGGCGGCTGCGCGTTCCAGCGGCGGATACGGCGGTCGATGTCCTCGAAGTCGATGCGCACCTCCAGCGGCTGGTCGTCTTTGGGCTTTTCGAACTGGATGTCCTTGTCGTCGCGGCGGGCGGTCTCGCGCGTGAGCGGAATCGCGTACAGCGCGTTGCCCGCACGGTTGCTGAAAAAGTAGAGGTACTTGCCGTCGGCTGACCATGCGGGCTGGTTGTGGAAGGCGTTCAGGCGCGTGATGTTGACGGGTTCGCCGCTGCCGTCGGCGGGCAGAATCCAGAGGTTCCACGCGCCGTAGGGGGCGCGCCGCTGTACGCACAGCCAGCGCATATCGGGCGACCACGCGAAGTCGCCTCCGCCCAGTCCGTACCAGTGCGTGCCTGGCTCGTGCAGCACCTTCTTCGCCTCGCCCGTCTCCAGGTTCAGCACGAACAGCCCGCCGTCCGAGCCAGAGACCCAGAAGCCGAGCTGTTTGCCGTCGGGCGAAAGCTTCAGGCGCGACACATCGGCGGGGCGGTCAAATAATCGACGCACCTGCAGCGTCGCCACATCCAGCGCGTAGAGCTGCTGGTGATAGTTGCGGTCGGAAGTGAAGTAGAGCGTCTTGCCGTCTGCCGACCACACGAAGTCCGAGTCGTCGCCCACCCAGTCGGTGAGTTGGCGGGCAAACTCGGCGTTGCGCTTGTCGGGCGTCGCTTTCGGTTTCTCGATGTCAATAAGCCAGATGTCGCCGCGGATGCGGAAGGCGTACTGCTTGCCGTCGGGGGAGGGTTCGGCTTCTTCGACGCCGCTGGCGAGCAGTTCGCGCTGGCGGGTGGTCTGCGCGTCGTCCTGCGCGGCGACGAAGCTGAGTTTCTGGGGCTGGCGTTGCCCCGCCTTGAGCAGGTACAGGTGTCCCTCGTACTCGAAGGCGATGTCGCCCGTGTTGGCGGCGACGGTCGGGAAGCGCACTGCCCCACCCACAAACTGCGTCAGCTGTCGCTTGCGTCCGTTGCGGTCAATCGTCCACAGGTTCGGCGTGCGTCGCGCGTTGTCTTGGAACACGGGCAGCCGCTCGCCCAAGCGCGGCGAATCGGGCGTCTTCTCGCCGATGGTCACGGTCAGCAGCGTGCGCCCATCGGGCAGCCACTGCGTCCACAGGTGCTGATTCGCATCGCGGGTCAGCGCGCGCCGCGCGCCCGATTGCATGTCGTATAGCCACACCTGCATCGCGGCGGAGCCTGTGTAGCGCGGACGCCACCACGGGAAGCCGTACCGCCCATACGCCAGCGTCTTGCCGTCAGGCGCAATCTGCGGTCCCGACAGCGGCACATAGTCCTCCACCACACGGCGGAACCTGCCTGTGGCGACCTCCAGCTCGATAAGGGCGGGGTTGTTCGAATCGTAGGACGCGCTGTAATACAGGAACCGTCCGTCGCGGCTCCAGCTGCTGGGGATTTCCGCTTGCGCGTGGAAGGTCAGTTGCACGGGCGCGCCGCCCTCAACGGGGATGGCGAAAATGTCCCAGTTGCCGTTGCGCGCGCTGGCGAACGCGAGCCACTTGCCGTCGGGCGACCAGAGCGGGTAGGCGTCGTAGGCGACATGGCGCGTAATCGGCGTTGCGCGACCGCCCGTGCTGGGCGCGACCCAAATATCGCCGCGGTACACAAACGCAATCTGGCTTCCATCGGGGCTAAGCGCGGGCATCCGCGCGCCGACAATCGGCTGCGGGGCAGGCGTAGGCAACTGCGCGAAGGAAATCAGCAACACTCCACAGAGACCGAACAGCATACCAACAACGCGACTCATACGCATAGTGCGTTAGATTCCACAGGCAGGCGTGTGTTCCTCTAATTCTGCCCGCCGTGCAGGAACCCACTCCAGATTGGCGAACAAACGCCGATAACTACAGCAGATTGCAATCCGCGCGTGCGCGGGTATACTTAGGGTAGAACGATGCGGAACCTACTACTGATTGTGGGCTGTGCGGTGATGCTGAGCATGGGGTGGGCGCAGGCGCAGCCGCCCGAAGCGGTGCAGCGCAAACTGACCGCCCTGCGCCAACTGACCGAGTTCCGACTGGTGCAACTCGCCGACGAATACTGGCACGAAGGCTTGCACTACAAGACGATGGCGCTGATGTTCGTGCTGCTGGAGTACGACCCGCGCGATGTGGAGAACATCGGCGGGCTGGCGTGGCTGCTGGACGGCTACGGCGAGACCGCGCGCGCGATCCAAGTCTACCAGCGCGGCATTCGCCTGAACCCCGACCGCTACGACCTGTATTACGACCTGGGCTTCGCCTACTTCAACAAGCGGCAGTATGAGCAGGCGCTGCCCTACTTGGAGAAAGCCGTGCAGTTCGCCAACGCGCCCGCGTTCGTGTGGAAGACGCTGGCGCACTGCTACGAGCGACTCGAACGCTACCAGCAGTCGCTGCAGGCATGGGAGAAAGCCAAGCAGTTAGACCCCAGCGATGGCGCGGTGGAACCCAACATGCAGCGCGTGCGCCAAAAACTCCAAGAGCAACGCGCCAACAGTTCCTAAACGATGAGGAGGGGAGGCTATGCCGTCGCCGATTGACCTGCTGATCTTCGCGCTGCGCGCGATTGTGATTATCTTGGTGATTAATGTGGTCTTCTCGTGGATTCGCTTCGCGGGCGGGCGCGTGCCGCGCTACAACCCGATTGTGCGCTTCATCGACCGCATCAGCGACGCTATTCTGTACCCCATCCGCGAGTTGCAAGACCGCCTCTTCCGCAGTGCGGGACTGCGCTACATGCCCATCGACTTCTCGCCGCTGATTGCGATTATCTTCATCCAGTTCCTCATCTACCTACTTGCGGGGTTGCGATGAACGAGCCAAGACGACTCACGGTGCTGGAGATTGAGACCAAAAAGTTCCGCAAGCGGCTGCGGGGCTACGACCCTGCGGCGGTGGACGCCTTTTTGCAGGAGGTCGCGGCGCACTACGAGGAGGTCATCACGGAGAACCGCCGCCTGCGCGAGGAGTCGGTCGGGCTGCGCCAAGAGGCGGAACGCTACCGCGCGATGGAGGACGCCCTCAAGGAGTCGCTGGTGCTGGCGCAGCGCAGCGCGGACGAAACGCGCAGCAACGCGCACAAGGAGGCAGAACTGATTCTGCGCGAGGCGCACCTCAAGGCGGAGCAGATTGTGCGCGAGGCGGAGACGCGCGCGCAGCGCATCCTCGCCGAGACCGAAGCGCTGGAGGCGCGCAAGCGCGCCGTGCTGATGGAACTGCGCGGGCTGCTGCTGGCGCACCTGCACGCGCTGGAGCAACACGACGCCAAACCGTCAGGCGCAGTCGCCCTCGCCGAGACCGCCGCCCCCACCGAGAACGGCGCGCCCGAACCCGTCGCCGACGCCAGCGCGTCCTGAACCCCGCGCAATGCGCCCCCACCGTGGGGGGAATTCGGCAGGAGTTTCGCCCCTGCACCCGAACTCTGCATCTATGCGCAAGTGGAAGGTCGGTTGTGGCATCGTGGCGGGCGTTGCGCTGCTGGTCTGTGCGGGCGCGCTGGGATGGGTGTTCCTGCCTCCGCGCCTTGAACTCCCGCCGCGTCAGTACCCGCCGAACAACGCCTACCCCGAATACGGCGTGCTGGGGGAGCAGATACGGGGGCACATTCGGCGCGATGCACGCCTGACGCGCATCCAGCAAGCGATTGTCTCTCTACAGCCCCTCTCTGCCGCCGACCGCGCCTACTACCTGCAACAGATGGCGCCCTACCTGCGCCGCTACGAGCAACTCACCCAGCGCCCCAGCGTGGTCGTCTACGAGCGTGATCTACTCGGTGCGCCTTTCCGTGAATTGGCAGAGGTACGTGAGCTGGCGCGTATCGATGCGTACTTTATGCGCGAAGAGTTGCGCCAGCGACGCTACCGCGACGCCATCCGACGCGCCGAGCGGCTGAGGCGCCTCGCCGACCAAGTGCGCAACGGCGGTCCGCTGATCCACTACCTCGTGGGCACTGCGGTGAACGCGATTTCGATAGATCCCATTCGAGAAGAGTTGCCGCGCATCTACGACCGCGCCGCGCTGGAAGCCCTGCTGCAACTCGCCCGCACCTACGAACAGCAGCGCGTGCCCCTCTGGAAGTGCATCGAGGAGGAATACTACTACGGACTGAACGTGTACCAACAAATCGCCACAGGACGCCTTAGTGCCGAGCAGCTTACGGACTCACCCCCAGACTCGTCGCTGGAACAGATAGCCAGCCGATTTGGTGGGGTTGTCGATCGTTATTTAGCCAAAGACGCCATCCCAGAGTATCGCCGCATTATGACGCGCTTTATCGAGGAGTTTAAACAGCCGTTCGGCAAGCGACCTATGCGCACGGAAGCGGACATCGAGAAGGAGACGCGCAACCCGCTGAACAAGACGCTGCTGCCCGTCTTCGCAAAGGTGTCCGAAAAAGAGGCGAGCGAGGTCGCAGTGATGCGCCTCATCGGCTGCACGGCGGCGATTCGGCTCCACAAACTGCGCACGGGCAACTATCCCGCCTCGCTGCAGGCGTTGCAACTCGGCGAGATGATTATCGACCCGTTTTCGGGCAAGCCGTTCGTGTATAAGACCGACCCGCGCAAGGGGTTCCTGCTCTACTCGGTCAGTCTCAACGGCGTCGATGACGGCGGCGTGACGAGCTATCCGGGCGTCGCCGAGCCAAGCGGCGACCTCTCGCCTGTGAAAGTGCCTTTGCCCGAACACCTCAAAGGCACGCCCCGACAGCAGTGGCCGCCGGTTGCGCCGATTTGGCTACGGTAGACCCCAGCCCTGACGCCACTGGACGACGGCAAAGGGGTACAATTCCGTCGCCTATGGCGCAGGACAAAATCGTCATCACGGGCGCGCGCGAGCATAACCTGAAGAACCTGCACCTGACCATCCCGCGCGATAAGTTGGTCGTCATCACGGGCGTGTCGGGGTCGGGCAAGTCCACGCTGGCGTTCGACACCATCTATGCCGAGGGGCAGCGCCGCTATGTGGAGAGCCTCTCGTCCTACGCCCGCCAGTTCCTCGGCGTGATGGACAAGCCCGATGTGGACTCCATCGAGGGTCTCTCGCCCGCCATCTCCATCGACCAGAAGTCCACCAGCCACAACCCGCGCAGCACGGTCGGCACGGTGACGGAGATTTACGACTACCTGCGGCTGCTGTTCGCCCGCGCGGGACGCCCCCACTGCCCCCAGTGTGGCAAGCCCATCACGCGCCAAACGGTGGACAGCATCGTGGACACGGTGATGCGCCTGCCCGAAGGCACGCGCATTCAGGTGCTTGCGCCCATCGTGCGCGGGCGCAAGGGTGAGTACCGCCATGTGTTCAGCGAGGTGCAGAAACTCGGCTTCGTGCGCGTGCGCGTCGACGGGCAGACCTACGAGGTCACCGAAGTGCCCGCCCTTGACCGCTACAAGCAGCACACCCTCGAGATTGTCGTTGACCGCTTGGTCGTGCGCGAGGGGGTGCAGTCGCGCTTGGCGGAGGCGGTGGAGACCAGCCTGCGCTTGGCGAAGGGGCTGGTGACCATCCATATCGTGAGCCTGCCTGATCACGCGGTGGTGCAGGGGAGCGCGGAATGAGGCTGGAGCGGGCGATTCTAATTGTGCTGGACGGCTGCGGGGTCGGCGCAGCGCCTGATGCGGCAGACTACGGCGACACGGGCGAGAACACGCCCAACACGCTGGGGCACTTGGCGGAGGCAGTCGGCGGGCTAAACCTGCCGTGCCTGCAATCGCTGGGGCTGGGCAACATCCTGCCGTTGCGCGGCGTTCCCCCTGCCGACGCGCCCCGCGCCCACTACGGCAAAGTGCAGCCCCACTCCAAAGGCAAGGACTCCGTCACGGGGCACTGGGAGATGATGGGCATCCACACCGAGACGCCGTTCCCCACCTACCCCAACGGCTTCCCGCCCGAAATCATCCGCGCCTTCGAAGCGCAGATTGGGCGCGAAACACTGGGCAACTACCCCGCCTCAGGCACGGAGATTATCAAGCAACTGGGCATGGAACACCTGCGCACGGGCAAGCCGATCGTGTATACCAGCGCGGACAGCGTGTTCCAAATCGCCGCGCACGAGGCGGTCATCCCGCTGGAGGCACTCTATCGGATGTGCGAGGTCGCCCGCGAACTGCTGCAGCCGCCGCACCATGTGCAGCGCGTGATTGCCCGCCCCTTCGTCGGCGATAGCCCCGACACTTTTCGGCGCACCGAGAACCGTCGCGACTTCCCGCTGCCGCCGCCCGAAAACCTTATCGATGCGCTGCACGCGCGCGGCATCGGCGTCTACGGGATTGGCGTTGTGCCCGAACTGTTCGTGTATCGGGGCTTTCGCCACGCCGAGCGCACCCAGAGCAACGCCGAGCATTACGACGCGCTGCTGCGCGCCCTGCAAAGCGACTGCGCGTTCATCTTCGCCAACTTCGAGGACTTCGATATGCTGTACGGGCATCGGAACGACCCTGCAGGCTTCGCCCGCGCCCTCAGCGAGTTCGACGCCATGCTGGGGGAGTTGCTTACGCGCCTGCGCCCGACCGACCTGCTGATACTGACCGCCGATCACGGCAACGACCCGACCACGCCCAGCACGGATCACTCGCGCGAGTACCTGCCGCTGCTTGTCTATTCGCCCAGCAACGCGCGCGGGCGCGACTTGGGCGTGCGGCGCACGCTGGCGGACATCGGCGCGACCGTCGGCGCACTGTGGGGCGTCCAGTTGCCCAACGGCGAGCCGATAAGGCTGTAGGGGGGTGTATCAGCGTCCCGCCCGACAGTCGTGGCAAGGGGCGCGACGGCTCTACCTGAGGGCAAGGCGGACGACCGTGTAGAGCATCACGCCGATGAAAATCAGTCGCAGGGCGAGCGTCGGCGCGCGCTGGGCAAACTTGACCCCGATGCGCGCGCCAATCACAATCCCCAGCGCGGCGGGCACAACATAATCCACCAGCAACTTGCCCTGAACCAGATACAGCAGCGCGCTCGCCGACGCCGTCGCGCCAATCAGGAAGGTGCTGGTGCCAATCGCGCAGCGCAGGGGCGTCTTGAGAACCGTGTGCATCAGGGGCACTTGAATCAGCCCGCCGCCGACGCCCAGCACCGCCGAAATCGCGCCTGCCAGCGCGCTGAGGCTGACGGCAACCCCCCGCTGACGCGAGTCCCAGTGCGTGCGGCAGTCGGGTCGCGCCGCCTGCGCCGCGACGGGACGCCGCATCGCCCACAGCATCTGCCCCAGCACATACAGCACCAGCGCGATAAACAGCCAGCGCACCGCCGATTCGGGGATGTAGCCAATCAGCAGCCCGCCCGCAATCGCGCCGCACAGCGTCGGAATCAGCAGCCGCACGCCCAGCCGCCAGTCCACCAGCCCCGCCTGCAGGTAGGTCGACGCGCCCGCGCACGAGGTCGCCGCCACCGCCACCAAACTCGCCGCCACCGCCTGCTTGATCGGTACACCCATCAGCACGGTCAACGCGGGTACCAAGATAATCCCACCGCCCAGTCCCAGCATCGAGCCGAACGCGCCCGCGCCAATCGCAATCGGGAATATCCACAGGCTACTCACGGTCGCATGTTGCGCGGCACGCGCTCCTGGGCAGGCGGCAGCGGCGGCAGCACCTTGTGCGGCTCCGTCTGATACCAGTACGCCACGCTGGAGTAGTCGTTCTCCTGCAAATTCGCGTGCCCATGCTCAATACTGACCCGAATCGACTTAGTGAACAGGATGGGGTCTTCCACATGGAACCGATAGGAGGTACACTGCCTGCGGTCAGGGAACTTGGGGTCATTTTCGGGGATGGACGCGCCTGCGTAGAGGTACGCCTTCGGGTGCATGCCCCACGCATGGCAGAGGTAGTCTTCGGAGCCTGTGCCGTGCAGGGAGGGCGGCCACGGCTCGCCGTCGATGAAAATCATATCGTCGCCCTCGCCCCACCAAGTGTATTCCTTGATGACCTGCTCTTGACTGCCGAGTTTGCGGATCACGGGCAACGGGTCGATATTGTCCACCGACAGCACGCAGCCGACATAGTGCCCCGCGCCTTCGGCGTCTAAAATCAGATAGTTCTCGGCGTCGCTGACATTCGGCGTGTCCAGCAGTTCCCAGTAGTTGCGTCGCTGCTCGAACAGGTTGCCCTGCGTGCCTGTGGTGTGATACTCCTGGCGGTAGTGCGCGTGGAAGCGCAGCACATGGTCGGGCAGCGGCGCATCGTAGGCTTCGTAGTCGATGTAGTAGTAGAACGAGCCGATTTCCGTGTCGCACTCGTTGACCACCTCGATACGCGCGCCTGTGGCAAAGGGCATCGCGAAGTAGCAGTTGAGCGCGATGCCGCCGCCGTAGTTGCCCTCGTTCGCCTCATGATTGACGGTCGTGAAGGGCATCGACATATACGAGCGCGCGATGCCGTGCCCCAGCCCGAAGAAGTCGCCCAGCGGCGCCAGCACGCTCGGCTCCGTCTCGTCGTCCCAATACATCTTGAGGACAGTCTTGCGCAAATAGAGCCGATCGCGGCAGCCGACGGTAATCCAGATATGGCGGATGCACCCCGCGCCGTCGATCTGCGCGAGGGTCGCCGTCTCGCCCTGCGGAATGGTCAGAAAATCGCGGTTGCCGCCTGTTTTGTCCCAACTGGAGATGCGTCGGGAGCGACCCGCGCGGCGGTAGATAAGTTTCGCCAGCGGACCTGTGCCGTCAATACCTGAGAGGATGTCCATCGCCTGTATGCCTCCTGCACAGGTCGGGATTCAGCGGTTTCGGCGGGAGTCCTGCAGGCGGTCAGCGGTATAATTGGCTGACCCACGGGTCAAATGCGCGAGGTGGTGCGATGAAACGAGCACTGGTGCTACTGGGCGTGCTGGGCTGGCTGCTGAGCGTGCAGCTGGCGTATAGCGTTTCCGACACGAGCAAGCGACTGCCTGTACCTTCAGCAGGCGTTGCCGAACTGGTGCGAGCAACGGCAAACGATTTACCCGCGGGACCGAAAACGGACGGGCGACCTGGCGACTATGTGTTGCGCAATCGTGTGGCGACCTTCATAATTGCGGGCGACCGACCGACGCACGGCTACGGACGGTTCGGCGGCAGGCTAATCGATGCCGTGCGCCACGAGAACGGACGCCAGCACGACTTTCTCGGCGAGCAGTTTTTCGGGATTGCCGATGCGCGAGGGCTGCTTGCCGCGCGCACGCTGCGCCCAACGGCGTTCGAAATCGTCTCGGCAGGCGGCGCGGGCAAGCCCGCTATCCTGCGCGTGCGGATGACCGACGAACGCCTGCCGCTGATTGACCAGACCACGCGCCTGCCCAGCCAGCCGATGGGCGCGCAAGTGACCCTCACCTACACGCTGGAGCCTGACTCGCCCACCCTGCTGGTGGAGGCGCGCCTGCAGAACGCGAGCGACCGCCCCCAAAGCTACACGCTGATACTCGCGTGGATTCAAGACGACGGCATGCAGATGTATATGCCGCCGTTCGGCAACGCCAAAGCCGCGCAAGCCAGCGGCGCAGGCGCGGGCATGCTGGCGATGATTCAGACCCTGCGCGGGGCTATCCCCTTCGCCGCGGCGGTTAACCACACGCTGAGCTACGGGCTGTCCCCGCTGGAGGAGCGGTTCCCCGCCGTGCAGAAGGTACAGGACATCTACCTGTTCACACTGCTGGCAGGCGCACGCGCGGAGCCGAACGGCAGCGTCGCGGCGCGCTGGGCGTTCACCGTCGGCGCAGGCGAGACGGAGACCATCCGCGCCGAGCGCAACCGCATCCTACAGCGTGAACCTGAGCAGATGCTGGTGCAGGGCACAGTGCAAAACGGCGGCGGCGCGCCGCTTGAGAACGCGCGCGTCTATCTCTTCCAGCAAAGCGGCGAAGCAGAGCAGTTTGTCACCGTCGTGCGCACGGATGCGCAGGGACGCTTCGCAGCGCGCCTGCCGCAAGGCGACTACCGTGCGATGGCGTTCGCCGACCACCACGCCCCGCAGGAGTTCCGCTTCAGTGCGCCCACCAGCGCGCTGCCCAGCGTCAGCCTGCCCGAACCCGCGCAACTGCGCCTGCGCGCCACCGACGCCCGCAACCGCCCGATGCCGACCGCCGTCGTGTTCCAACGACTGGACGAACCGCGCGTGCGCGCCCAGCGACTACTCTACGGCGAGGAGGGCAACTACGGCAACTGGACGCGCGTCCACTACAGCCTCACGGGCGACGAAACGCTACAGGTGGAGCCAGGGCGCTACCGCATCACGCTGCTACGCGGGTTCGAGTACGAGGTTGCCCAGCAGGAGTTCGACCTCAAGGCAGGCGAGCGCGCCGAGTTCACCGCGCAACTCGCCCTCACCGCCCCGCTGGAAGGCTATCTGTCGGGCGACTACCACCTGCACACCCTCGCCTCCGCCGACTCGTTCGACTTTTTCGAGGACAAAATCGCCTCGTATGTAGCGATGGATGTGCATATCATGGTCAACACCGACCACGACTACCATGTAGACCTCGCGCCGACAGTGCAGGCGATGGGGCTGCGCAACCGCCTCGCGACCATCGTCGGCAACGAGATTACGCCGATGAACGCCATCGGGCACTTCAACGCCTTCCCCCAGCGGTACGACCCCAGCGCCTGGAACAACGGCGCGATTGAATGGTGGGACAAAACACCGGGCGAGATCTTCGCCGCCGCCCGCAAAAACTACACCAGCGACAGCATCGTGATGATTAACCACCCGCGCGCGCCGACGATGGGCTACTTCCTGCACATCGGCTTAGACCCCAAAACGGGCGAAATCAAGCGTCCCGACGAACTCAGCGAGGACTTCGACGCCATCGAGGTGATGAACGGCATGAGCGTCGCTGCCGCCGAAGCCGTGATGCAAGACTGGTTCTACTTCCTGAACAAGGGCAAGCGCGTGCTGGGCATCGGCACGACCGACAGCCACCATGTGTTTCGCCTGCAGCCGGGGCTGCCGCGCACCTATGTCTACTTTGGGCATCGCGACCCCTCGCGCGTGACGCCCGACAACCTCGTAGCGCAGCTGCGCAAAGGCGACATCGTGGTCTCCAGCGGTCCTGTGCTGACGCTGACCGCCGCCGACCCGAAGCGTCCGCGCCAGCGCGTGCGGATTGGCGACACGCTGAAGCTGCAGGGCGACGCCATTCAGCTCGAGGTGCAGGCGCGCGCGGCGTCGTGGGTGCGCGTGAAGTCGCTGCAGGTGATTGTGAATGGCGCGGTCGTGCGCGAGGAGCCGCTGAACCAGCCCGACAGCAAGCCGCTGGACTACAGGGCAACGCTGACCGTGCCTGTGCAGGGCGAGCGCGGCTGGGTGCTGGTGCGCATCGTGGGCGAGCGGTTTACCGCGCTGCTCGGCGACGCGCCGATGGCGTTCACCAACCCCGTATATTGGGAGCGATAACCGCGCACACAGGGTAGGGGCAGACCGCCGTGTCTGCCCTTATGCTAATCACTGAAGACCCCCTCCTTAAGGTTCCCCCTGCCCGCAGGGGGAACCGAACGGGCGCGCTTCTCGGTTCCCCTCGCGAAGCGGGGGGAACCTACGGAGGGGGCAATTGTGAACTCTGGCGGCGCAGTTGGTACAAGACCCTAAGGAAGGGGTTGTGAAAAACGACTGCGCAGCGCTAAGCGCACGGCGTCCCACTGGAGGCGCATGAGCGCGCGCAGCAGCCGAATGCCCTCCTCGCACTCCTCTTGGGAGAGCGCGCGCGCCGCCGCGCCACAGAAGTACGCCAAGCACTGCATCGGGCGGTGCGTCTGCGGCAGGCGGCAGCCTTGGCAGGTCAACTCGTTGCAGCCGCCCGCCGAGTGCGGGACGCCCGCGTGCAGCAACACCCCCTGCGCCTGCGCCAGCGTCAGCCCGACCATCTGCCCTGTGCGGCGGCGCGCGCCCGTATGTTCCGTGTTGGGCTGCTGCATCACGCGGTCAAGGAAGGCGTCGCGCTCGCGCGTGCCCTTACAGCAGTGCCCGCAGGTGGCGCACACATGCGCGTGGCTGTTGCTAATCGCGCCCAGCCCGCGCTGAATCTCCATCCGTCGCAGGTTCATCTCCGCCCACGCTCGCGAACACTGCAGCGAGCGCATGCGCGCCTTGTGCGCCAGCAGCCGCGCCGCGTGATTACAGAAAATCTCCCACACGCGAAACAGTGGGCGCGAGTAGAACAGAAACACCATGCGCGTTGTCCAGCGGGCGGGTCTCATGGGGTCGCCTCCTGTTGTGTTGCGCCGACCATCGCCGCGCCGATAGCCTCGCGCGAGAACGCCTCGCGCGCAAACTCTTGCACTATTGTCCCCTTGAACAGCACGGCGATGCGGTCGCAGTGTTCCATGAGTTCGTCGAGGTCGAAGGCAATCACCAGCGCTGCCATCCCCTGCTGGCAGGCGTCGCGGATAGCGGCGTAGGTCGCCTCTGCGCCGCGGATGTCCAGCCCGCGCGTGGGCGCGTAGGCAATCAGCAGGCGCGGCTTGCCATATAGCGCGCGGGCAATCACCAGTCGCTGCTGATTGCCGCCCGACAGTTGCAGAATCGGCGCACGCAGCGCGGGTACTTTGACCTGAAACCGCTCGATGAGTTGCTCGGCGCGTTGGCGGATGGCGCGCGGCTTAAGCCAGCCCAGCGTCTGCAACTCAGGGTCGCGTTGCGCCCCCAGAATCGCGTTCTCCAGCACGCTCCACTGCGGCGCCATCATGCGTCGGAAGCGGTCATCGAACAGGTAGCGCACGCCCGCCTGAATGCGCCGTGCGGTACTCCAGCGGTGCATCGGCTGCCCCAGCAGCAGGATTTCGCCCCGCGCGATAGGGCGCAGCCCCGCTAACGCCTCCATCAGTTCCAGTTGCCCGCTGCCGTCCACGCCTGCAATCCCGACAATTTCGCCCGCCTGCACCGTGAGGTTTAGCCCCTGCACGCCCCAACCGCCGCGCTCGGAGGCAACATAGAGGTTGCGAATAACCAAGCAGGATTCCATGCCCCCCTCCTTAAGGTTCCCCCCGCTTCGCGAGGGGAACCGCTCGTGGGCAGAGGTATCCCCGCTTCGCGAGGGGAACCGCATGGGGGTGAAGGCTTCCCCGCTTTGCGCGGAGAACCGTTCAGGCGCGGTTCCATCCGTAGGTGTGGCGTCGGTTCCCCCTGCCTGCAGGGGGAACCTTAAGGAGGGGGTCTCGAAACTTGCGCCGTCGTCCCCCACAATCCACCGCGTCAGCGTTGGGGCGTCCACTTCGGCAATCGGCGCGTCGGCGACCTTGCGCCCCCCGCGCAGTACCGTCACGAAGTCCGCATAGCGCATCGCCTCGTTCAGTTTGTGCGTCACCAGCAGGATGGTGCGCCCCTGCGCTTTGAGGCGCAGCAGCGTCTCGAACAGCGCGTCCACATCGCGCGGCGAGAGCATCGCCGTCGGCTCGTCCAAAATCAGGATCTCCGCGTCGCGCCAGAGCAGTTTGAGAATCTCCAGTTTCTGTCGTGCGGCGACGCTCAGTTCGGCGGCGGGTCGGCTCCAGTCGGGCTGGAACTGCAGCGCGTCGGCGAGTTGCTCGGCTTTCGCCTGCGCCGTGCGGCGATCGAGCCATCCTCCAAAGCGCGTCGGCTCCGCGCCCAGAATCAGGTTGTCCAGCGCGCTCAGTTCGGGGATGATGCTGTAGTGCTGGCTCACCATGCCGATGTGGTGCGCAATCGCGTCGGCGGGGGTGCGGAACTGCACGCGCTTGCCGCGCAGGTAGATCTCCCCTGCGTCGGGCGCGTAGTAGCCGTACAGCAGGCGCATCAGCGTCGTCTTGCCCGCGCCGTTCTCGCCCATAATCGCGTGCAGCGTGCCCGCCGCGACCTGCAAGTCCACCGCGTCGCAGGCGACCAGCGCGCCGAACCGCTTCGTGATCCCGCGCATCGCAATCAGCGGCGACGCGCCGTCGGTAGGCGGAGCCGTTCCTGTGCCTGCTTGCTGCTCGTGCGTCAATTCGCGTGTGTGCATGGTAGTTGTAAGTTTTTGTAGTGAAATGTAGCCCCCACCCCAACCCTCCCCGCACGCGGGGAGGGAGCCGCAGTTCCTCCCCCGTGTACGGGGGAGGTTAGGAGGGGGGGGTAGCAGTTGCCGTATGTTGAAAATTCACCGCATAGGCAGTTATTTCTACCCCCTGCGTGCAGGGGGAACCAAGCGATGCGCCCGCCTCGGTTCCCCTCGCGAAGCGGGGGGAACCTTAAGGAGGGGGGTAGATTGCCCTGTTGCCCGAAAAGCGGTCGCCCTACAAGTCTCATCACAACTCCTTTTCGCCCTCATCCACCCAACTCCTGCCCCGAAAGTTTACCCACTGCAGGTTCCCCATCCCCATAAGCGGAGAGTCCTATGATGCGCTGGTTCCGCAAACGCACGGTGGACTTGGCGCGCGAGTACGCGCCTGTGGAGATTGAGACGCACGGCGAACGCGACCCCGCCGAGTTCGACGACTTGATTAGCCAGCACGGCTACGCGATTTACGAGCGCATGCTCACCGACGCGCATGTCAAGGCGTGCTTCAACCTGAAGCGGTGGGGCGTGCTAAGCGTCCCGTGGCGGCTGGAGCCTGCCGACGCCAGCCCCGACGCCCAGCGCGCCCACGAGTTCCTACAATACACCCTGTACACGATGCAGGGCGGTGTGTTCGGGCTACTGTGGCGCGTGCTGGACGCCCTCGCCAAAGGGTGCGCGATTCTGGAGAAACTCTACGCCTACCGTGCCGAGCCGCCCTACGCAGGCTACTGGACGCTTGTCGGCTTCAAAGCCAAAAACCCCGCCCTGTTCCGCTTCGAGGTGGACGCCTATCGGAATGTGCGCGCACTGATCCTGCACGCGCCCGACGGCAGACAACTTGCCCTGCCCCGCGAGAAGTTCATCCTGTACGCCTACAACCCGCGCTACGAGTCGCCCGCAGGCGAATCCGACCTGCGCGCTGCCTACCGCGCATGGCGCAGCAAGGAGCGCATCCTGCAGCAGTGGGATCTGTTCCTGTCGAAATATGCCTCGCCGACGCTGATTGGCGTCTACAAGCGTGGCTTGCCCCCCGCCCAGCAAGAGGAACTCCTGCGCGCGCTGGACAAGGTGCAACAGGAGACCGCGATGATTGTGCCCGAAGAGGTGCAGGTAAGCGCGTTGGAGTTCAAGCAGTCGGGCGCGGAGAGTTTCGCGCAGGCGATTACGCACCACAACGCCGAAATCGCCAAGAGCATTCTGGGCGAGACGCTCACCACCGACGAGGGGCAGCGCGTGGGCAGTCTCGCGCTGGGGCAGGTTCACCTGAAAGTGCTGCAGACGCAACTGCGCGCGCTACGAGCCGAGTTAGCCGAGCGCGTAATGCACGACCAACTCATCCGCCCGTTGGTACGCCTCAACTTCGGCGACGCGCCTGTCCCCCGCTTCGTGTGGGAAGAAGACTAACGGCGCGTCAGCCCTCCTGGGGCGGACTGTCGTCGTCTTGTTTGTAGAGCGCCATAATCTTCGGGCGCGTGAGAATATACGAGCTAATCACAGGGTACAGCAAGCCGAAGGTGAAACGCGGGACTGGGCGCGCAGTGCGGTCTTCAATCTGGTAGCGCTCACGGAACGACTGGTACACCGTCGGGTTCAAAACAAGCCGATCGACGACCGCCCAGAGGATTGCGCCTGTGGCGTACCCCATCATCAGCCACCAGCCTTTCGGCTGCAGGCGCAGTAGCCCAATCGCACCGAACAACAACATCGCGTTCAACGCCGTTTGCACCCCTGTCAGGAAGACGCTCCACCACCGCGTGTAAGGGTCGCCTATCACCTGCGTGAAATGTGTCGCGAGTTCGGGCGACGCCTCGCGTTTCAGCCACGCCATAAACCACTCAGGCGCGGTCAGGATGACCAGCATCCCGCCAAGCCCTCCAATCGTACCCGAAAGACCCCAGATGACCCCGATAATCCCGATGACGGTTATTGAGCGCGGGCGTTGCATAGCATATCCTCCACCCCTTAGTTTCGAGGGTGCAAGCAAGACTCCTTCAACGCTGGGGTATACTCCCCTGCTGGAGGCTATCCTATGGAGCGTGCGAACGCAGTGACCTTTCTGGGCAACCCGCTGACTTTGGTTGGCAATCCCGTGTCGCCAGGCGACCCCGCGCCCGACGCGACCGTTCTCAAACAAGATTTGACCCCCGTCCGCATCCACGACTACAAGGGGCAGACCCTGCTGATTAGCGTCGTGCCGTCGCTGGACACCAGCGTCTGCAGCGCGCAGACCAAGCGGTTCAACGAAGAGGCAAGCCGTCTCCCCGACTCCGTCAAGGTGCTGACTATCAGCATGGACTTACCCTTCGCGCAGAAGCGGTTCTGCGGCGCGGAAGGGATTGACCGCATCGAGGTGCTGTCGGATCATCGCGAGGGCGCGTTCGGGCAGGCGTATGGCGTGCTGGTGAAGGAGTTGCGGATCCTCTCTCGCGCGGTGTTCGTGATTGACCCGCAGGGCATCGTGCGCTACGCCGAGTATGTGCCCGAGATCGCGCAGCACCCGAACTACGACGCTGCGCTGGAGGCGGCGCGCGCCGTCGCGGGGCAGGAGTGAGACCGATGCAGTGGCTGCCGACCCCGCGCAACGCGCAGGTCTCATCCGATAGGCTGCCCTTCGCGGGCTGCCACGCCATCAAAACGCCCCCAGGCTGGGAACCCGCCGTCGCGCCGCTACGCGCACTGGGCGAGGCATACGGCGGCTGGACGGCGTTCGTGGAACACGACGCCAGCCTGCCGCGCGAGGGCTACCACCTCACCGTCGAGAACGCCCGCATCACCATCCGCGCCGAGTCGCCCCGCGCTGCCTTCTACGCCTGCCAGACCCTGCTGCAAGCGTGGGACGGCAAATCCATTCCCCTGATGACAGTGGACGACTATCCGTCGCTGGCATGGCGCGGCGTGGTAGAGGGCTTCTACGGCGTGCCATGGACACACACGGCGCGCCTGCGCATGCTGGAGTTTATGGGCGCGCACAAGATGAACATCTACCTCTACGCGCCCAAAGACGACCCCTACCACCGCGAACGGTGGCGCGAGCCGTACCCCCCCACCGACGCGCAACGACTCGGCGAACTCATCCAGCGCGCCCAGAGCCAATTCATCGAATTCGTGTTCTGCATCAGCCCCGGACTGTCGATGGTCTACTCGGAACCTGCGGAGTTCGAGCGGTTGGTCGCAAAAATCGAGGCGGTGCGGCAGATGGGCGTGCGCGCGTTCGGGCTGCTGGTGGACGACATCCCCGAAGAGCTGCAACACGCGGCGGACAAGCAGGCGTACCAGTCGCTGGCGCACGCGCACGCCGACCTCGCCAACCGCCTGAACCACTGGCTGAAAGCGCGCGACGCCGACAGTTGGCTGATCGTCTGCCCCACCTTCTACCACAATCTGGGCGAGCCGCCTTATGTGAAGGAACTCGGCGAGCGCACCGAGCGGGGCATCTCCATTATGTGGACGGGCGAGAAGGTCGTCTCGCGCACCATCACGCACGAAGACGCCGAGCTGTTCAAACTCGCCATCCGCCGCAAGCCGTTCGTGTGGGACAACTACCCCGTGAACGACTACGAGACCAGCCGCCTGCTGATGGGACCCATCACGGGGCGCGACGCCGAGACGCTGAAACACCTCGAAGCGCTGGTCTCGAACCCGATGAACCAAGCGGAAGCGTCCAAAGTCGCGCTGGGCACTTACGCCGATTTCCTGTGGAACGCCGAAGCGTATGACCCCCAACGCAGTTGGCGCGTGTCGATAGCGCATCTGGTGGGGGAAGACGCCGCGCCCGTGATGCTGGAGTTCTGCCAGCAGAACCTGTGGACGCGCCACTGGAAGGAAGACCCGCCCGCCATCGAACGCGCCATCGAAGAGTGGCAGACCACAGGCGAGACCGACGCGCTGCGCGAGGCGTTCACCCAGCTCTACACCCTGCCACGCCGCCTCAAGCAAGCCGTCCACGACGCCACACTCATTGACGAGGCGCAGCCGTGGCTTCTGCGACTGGAGCAGGTCAGCGAACTCGCGCTGGAACTGTTAGACCAAATCGACGAGGACGACCTGCGCCCGCGCAGCATCCTCGCCCGCTTGGAAGCCATCCGCGAGACAAACGAAGCGGTCGTGTGCGACGGCTGGATCGAACGCTGGATTCGCGAGACTATCGAAGAGTTGGCGGAAGGATGAACACCTTCGGACATCTGTTTCGCATCACGACTTGGGGCGAGTCGCACGGGGGCGCAGTGGGCGTCGTCGTGGACGGTTGCCCGCCGCGCATCCCCATCACACCCGACGAGATTCAGTTCGAACTGGATCGCCGCCGCCCTGGGCAGAGTAAACTCGTCACCCAGCGCAAAGAGAGCGACACGGTACATATCCTGTCGGGCGTTTTTGAAGGGCAGACGCTGGGCACGCCGATTCTGATGCTGGTGTGGAACGAGGACGCGCGCCCCGAAGCCTACGAGAGTTTCAAGCATCTCTACCGCCCCTCGCACGCCGACTACACCTACCAGGTGAAGTACGGGATTCGGAACTGGCAGGGCGGCGGGCGCAGCAGCGCGCGCGAGACCATCGGGCGCGTCGCCGCAGGCGCACTCGCCAAAAAAGTGCTGCGCACCCTCTGGCAGGTGGAAGTGCTGGCTTGGGTGGAGCAGATTCACACCATCGAGGCGCAGGTAGACCCCGACGCCGTGACGCTGGAAGCGGTAGAGAGCAACCCCGTGCGCTGTCCCGACCCCGACGCCGCTCAGAAGATGATGCGCCGCATCGAGCAGGTGCGCAAACAGGGCGATTCGGTGGGCGGGGTCATTCGGTGCGTCGCGCGCAATGTGCCGCCCGGCTGGGGCAGCCCTGTGTTCGACAAACTGGAGGCAGACCTCGCGAAGGCGGTGATGAGCCTGCCCGCCAGCAAGGGCTTCGAAATCGGCTCAGGCTTTCGTGGGACGCGCCTGCGCGGCAGCGAACACAACGACGAGTTCTACACCGACGAGTTCGGGCGCATCCGCACGCGCACCAACCTCTCTGGCGGCGTGCAGGGCGGGATTAGCAACGGCGAGCGCATCGACATCCGCGTCGCGTTCAAGCCGACCGCCACGATTTTCAAGCCGCAGGCGACGGTGAGCGAGACGGGCGAGGCGGCGACGCTGCAGGCGCGCGGACGCCACGACCCATGCGTGCTGCCCCGCGCCGTGCCGATGGTCGAGGCGATGGTCGCCCTCGTGCTGACCGACCACGCCCTGCGCCAGCGCGGACAGTGCGGCGAATGACCCCGAATTCCTACCTGTTTTCGCCCGCGCCTCTCAAAAAATCCGCCACGCATGGCAATAATTCCCCCTGCGCACGGAGGCGCACAGGAGGCGAAACAGGATGCAGGTCTACCAGCTGTTTGAACCCGCTGAGCCGACGGCAACCGTCGAGCCGAGACAACGGAATGTGCTGATTGTGGACGACGACGCGCTGGTGCGCGAGACGCTCCAGTTCGTGCTGGAAGACAGCGGCTACACGGTTCACGCGACCGCATCGGGCGCAGACGCCCTGCAGATTCTGGAACGCGAGCCAATCGATATCGTGCTGAGCGACATCTTCATGCCTGGCATGAATGGTTTCGACCTGCTGCGCCAGATGCGCGAGCGTGCGCCCGACATCCCCGTCATCCTGATTACGGGCTACGGCAGCATCGAGATGGCGCGCGACGCGCTCAAGCAAGGCGCGAGCGACTTCATCACCAAGCCCTACAATATCCACGAGATTCCGATTATGATCGAGCGGAACCTCACGCGCCACTCGCTGCTGACCAGTCAGACGCGCCAGATGGAGCAGGAGGTGCAGAAGTCGTATCGGGCGACGCTGGACGCCCTGCTGGCGGCTTTGGACATCCGCGACACGGAGACGGAGGGGCATTCGGAACGGGTGGCAGCCTACACGATGGCGATGGCGAACCGCCTCAAACTCGCGCCCGACGACCTGCAAGCGATTGAGTTGGGCGCACTGCTGCACGACATCGGCAAAATCGGCGTGCCCGACAGCATCCTGTATAAGCCTGGACCCCTGACGCCCGAAGAGTGGGAGATTATGAAGCAGCATCCTGTGATTGGCTATCGGATGTGCATGAAGATCGACGCGCTGCGCCCTGCCGCGCCCATCGTGTTGCACCACCACGAACGCTGGGACGGGCAGGGCTACCCCTACGGGCTGGCGGGTGAAGCCATTCCGCTGGGCGCGCGCATCTTCGCAATCGCCGACACACTGGACGCGATGACTTCCGACCGCCCCTACCGCAAAGCGCTCTCGTTTGCGCAGGCGCGCGAGGAAATCATCCGCTGCTCGGGGCAACAGTTCGACCCCGACATGGTCAAGCTGTTCCTCGAAATACCCGAAGAGGAGCTGCGCATGATTCGCGAGATAAGCCTCGCGAACCGTCAGCAGCGCGCAGCTGCCTAAACAAGCGCGCGTTCCCACAGGCGGCTCCCCCCGTTAGGCAAACCGCCGCTTCGTCGCGAACACACGCTTCAGCAGCGCAATCAGCCGCTTCTGCTCCTCGTAGCAACGCTGGCAAGCGTCGCACTGTCTCAGGTGCGCGTCCAGTTGTTCGGCGAGCTCGGGCGCAAGGTCGCCCACAATATGGGACTCCATCAACTCCTGGGCTCGCCTACAGGTCATATCAGCCACCTTCCATAAGGATTGATTGGATGATTGGGTGGGCTTTCAGACGCGCCAACGCTCGCGTGATGCGCTTGCGCACGGCTTCCTCGTTCAAGCCCATCTGCTGGGCAATCTCCCGATAGCTCAAGCCGACGCCATAACGCAACTCGAACATCTGGCGGTCGCTTTCCGACAGCGTCTGCATCGCTTCCTGCAGCACAAAATACAACAATAAATCATCTTCCGGGATGGAGTACGGCGCCATTTCGTGTTCCGTCTCCAGCCCCAACGAGTAGACCTCCTGCTCGCGTTTGCGTTCGCGGTACCAACTGAACACCGCGTTCCGCACCACTGTGCGCAGCCAAGGCTCCATCTTGTCGAGGTCGCGCAGGCTGTCCAGATTATTATACACGCGCAGCAGGCACTCCTGCGTCAGGTCTTCCACATCATCGTCGTTGGCGCGGCAGTAGCGTCGTACCAGTCGCTCAATCCGCTCACGCAGCGCGGTGTAGAACTGATGCTCCTCGTACAGCGATGTCCTTTCCGCATAGTACATGGTAGCCACCTTCCTTCCTTTCGGCGCGCTCCCGTAGGAGTCCGCCACTGATTAAAGACTCAAAAACCGCCCAAAAGCGGACAGCCCTCGAGCCGATTCGGGGGCAATTTCCCCCGAATTCGGGGGAAATTGCCAGTACGGGGTGAACAGCGCAGCACTTGCGGGAAAGGGAAGCGGCTCAGCGCACCGCTGAGTTGGAGAGTACCTCCCTACCCTGCTGTTAGAGACTCCGCCGGTATCCCGATGTTTCAATTATATATCGGATTCGGTGAAATGTCAAGGGGTGGAGGGTCTACTCAAGCAATTCTTCGGTTGGGTACGAGGCGCGCGCCAACTCCTTTGGAGTGCGGAAGCGCAGTTTCCGCACTCCATAATCCCCCTCTCCCACCGCGTGGGAGAGGGGGCTCGGGGTGAGGATTTAGCACCCTGCGCCGAAGTTGAACAGCACCACCAGCAGGTCAGCGTCGTCGACAATGTTGTCGTTGTTCACATCGCCCTGACCGCCCGCGTTGCCGAAGTTGAACAGCACAATCAGCAGGTCAGCGTCGTCCACGCAGCCGTCGCCGTTCACATCGCCCTCAGGACCGCTGCTCGCCTCTTCGCCCAGAATCTCGATGAGGTCGTAGCGCAGGGTGCCGTTCGGCGAGTAGGTCGCGTTCGGGTTATTGGGAAAGTTCGCCGCTGTGTACTGACCCGTGTTGGGGTCGAAGATGGTCACCACGCGGAAGGCGAATTGCGCGTTGTTGTTCACAGCGGAGTCGCCGCTCAGGTCGAGTTCCACCAGCGCGCCGTAGCCGCCGTTCGCATTGGTGTTGCCGTGCCAGCTGTCGCCGCGAAGCGCCTCCAGCACCCGCGCGCGCGTCCAGCTCGCGCCGCCGTCCGTGGTGTATTCCACCGCGAGGAACTTGGACGCGGTGTTGCTCCAGCGCACATCGAACTTCACCACGATGTTGCGGTAGCCTGTGGTAGGCACGCTGACCACAATTCCTGCCTGACCTGGGTTGTCACCCTGCGCAGGGTAGTCGGTGGTCTGCAGCCCCCAGTTGGGCGGGTTAGGGTGGTTCGCGTTGTTCGGATCCAGCGGCGAGCCGCGGAAGCCCGTGCCTCTGTTGTCGAAGCGGAACTCTGCCAGATTGATGGAGATCTGCGCCTGCGCGGCAAACACGCCTCCATCCGCCGCCAGCATAGCAGTGCTATCCAGCGGGTTCGACTCGTTAAAGTTCCAGAACGCCAGTTGCGTCGGTTGCGCCAACGAAACGGCGACCGCGACGGTCGCCAAGCCCAGCGCGCCAAGCGCGCGTGTAATCGTGTGTCCTTTCATAGGTACCTCCGTAGTGGCAAGTTGCCTCATAAAAGATACCGCCTGCGAAGTTAAGGGGGCGTTAAGAGAGTTTTCGCCCTCACCCCCAGCCCCTCTCCCATCGCGTGGGGAGAGGGGAGCAGCCGTTTTTGGAGTGCTGAAGCGTCAGCTTCAGCATCAGGCGGAGGCTCCGCTTCTGCACTCCATAATCCCCGTTGAGGTGAGGGCAAACAGGTACACTACTTTCCGATGCGCGCTGCTGTCCCCGACACGCACGAGCCGATTGCGCAACAGTTGGTGCAGGCGCGTTCCCATCTGGTGGACGCGCTGTTTGCGACCGACGCGCCCATCGAAGCGTGGATGCGCCAGTACGCGACCGCGCTGGACAACACGCTGCGCGCCCTGTACCAACGCGCGTGGGCGCAAGCGTCCCAAGAGGCGCCCGCGCCGCCCAAACGCCCGCTTGCCGTGTTCGCCACAGGCGGCTACGGCAGGCGCGAACTCGCCCCCTTCTCGGACATCGACCTGACCTTCACCCCCGCGCAGGAGAACGACCCCTTCACCGAGCGGCTGGTCAAGCGGCTGTTTCAGGCGATGATGCAGGTGTTCTACACCGACGCCAAACTCAAAGTCGGCTACGCCTACCGCCTGATGGACGACTGCGACGCGCTGGATCACAAAACGCGCACGGGGCTGCTGGAGATGCGCCCCATCGAGGGCGACCCCGAACTGGTTGAGGCGTTCACGATACGCTTTTGGCGAAGTTTAGACCCCACAGGCTTCACGCTGGAACGCTACCGCGAGTGCCAGTCGCGCTGGGCGCGGCTGGGCGAAGGGGTGCTGCGCGCGGAGCCGAACCTCAAGGAGGGGCGCGGCGGGCTGCGCGACCGCCACACGCTGAACTGGATGACCGAAGCGCGCTACGGCGTCGCGCCCGACCAAGTGCCAGAGACGCTGGTCGCCGAGGGGGTGCTGTCGCCGACGGAAGCCGAGACGCTCGAACACGCCACGCGCACCCTGCAACGCTACCGCGCCTACCTGCACGCCATTAGCGGCGAGGCGCGCGAGCAGCTGACCCACACCAAGCAGGGCGAACTCGCCGAGCGACTGGGCATCGAACGCGCCGCGCTGATGCGCACGGTCTACACCGCGCTGGCTGACCACGCCCGCCTGACCGAACGCGCCATCGAACGCCTCGTGAACGCGCCGCTGGTGCTGGGCGTCGGGCTGGACAGCATCCACCGCGAGATTACGCCCGCGCCCGCGCTGGAACGCGAGCCAGCCGAATGGCGCCTGCTGTGCTTCCTGCTGGCGCAACGCTACCAACTGGGACTGAGCCGCGCGATTGAGACCCGCTTGGAAGAGTCGCTGCCCCACACGCCGCCGCCCGACCCGCGCGCCGTCGGCGATACCCTGCGCGAAATCCTCAGCCGCCCCGGCGAGGTGTACCGCGTGCTGGAGCCGATGGCAAGGCTGGGCGTGCTGGGCTGGGCGTTCCCGCCGTTTGCGCCGCTGATGACCCTGCCCGCGGGCGACCCGACGCACGACTACACCGTCGGCGAACACACCCTGCAAGCCATCCGCCTGCTGGACGGCTACGCCCGCGGTGAGGGCAACGCGCTGTGGCGCACCCTGCTGGAGCAACTCGCCGCGCCCGAACTGCTGTATATGGCAATGCTGCTACACGACGCGGGCAAGCAAGACCCCAACCGCCCGCACGCCGACGCAGGCGCAGACCTCGCGCGACAGTGGCTGCCCCAACTCGGCTGGAGCGACGCCGAAACCGACGAAGTGGCGTTCCTCATCCAGCACCACCTGCTGATGGCGCAGACCGCCCGCCAACGCGACCTGCACCTGCCCGAAACCATCCGCGAGTTCACCCGCGTCGTGGATACGCCCGAACGCCTGCGGATGCTGTACCTGCTGACCTGCGCGGATACGCAAGCCGTCGGCGAGCGCATCTGGACGCCCGCGCAGGCGAGTTTCCTGCAGGAACTCTATCGGCGCAGCATGCGCGCGCTGGAAGAGGGACTGCCCGACGAGACGCCCGCGCTGACCGCCGTGCGCAAGCGACTCCAACGCGCCCTCGCCAAGCACCCCCTGCCCGACGCGCTGATTGCCAAGCACATCGAGCAGATGCCATCGGGCTACCTGCTGAACACTCCGCCTGAGCAAATCAGCCTGCACCTGCACTACATCGAGCGCGTGCGGGCAGGCGAGGGGCCCGTCGTGGAGTTCCACAACGCGCCCGAGATGCCCTACACGGAACTGACGCTGTGTACCTTCGATGACCCGCAGCCGGGCTTGTTGAGCAAAATCGCGGGCGTGCTGTATGCCTACGATGTGGAGGTCGTCTCGGCGCGGGTGCTGACCCGCGAGGACGCGCCGCGCGTCGCGCTGGACACGCTGGGGCTGACCGTGCGGTCGCGCCCGCTGCTGCCCAACCAGTGCGCCGTGCTGGAGCGCGCCCTGCAACGGGTGCTGCGCGGCGAGCAGGCGGTCGCCGACCTGCTGCGCGAACACGGCAAAGACCCCGACGCACCACTGCGCGTGAACCAACTGCAGATTCACGACGACGCCTCCGACGCCTACACGGTGGTAGACCTGCACACCGCGCCCGACTTGGGGGCGTTGTATCGCGCGGCGTATGCGCTGTCGCAACTGGGCTGGAACATCCACAGCGCGCGGTTTGGGCAGTGGGCAGGGCGCGCTGTGCTGAGCTTCTACTGCACCGACGCCGATGGACGCAAACTCGCGCCCGACCAGCACAACGCCCTGCGCCGAGCCATTACACCAACGCCGTGAGGTACGCAACCGTGAACCGCAGTTATAAACTGCGGGAACCGCATGCAAGCCACAGATTGCGTAAGGTACAATCGCAATAGAGATGAAGTCGATGAGTCTACGCGGTGTGATACGCGGGCGCACTATAGAGTTGGAGCGCGATCCCCACCTGCCTGACGGTGCACAGGTGGAGGTTGAACTGCGCCTACCTGACGCTGACCCCCTTTGGGGACTGCTTGCAGACAAGCCTGAACTGGTCGAAGAGTTGCGTCGCGTCTACAGCGAGCGTAGTCAGCAACTGTGGAGAACTCCTGATGAAACCCGCGATTCTTGACACAGACATCCTGCTCGACATCCTCAACGGGCGTCCAGTCCGTATAGAGGTGGACGCTGGATTGTAATCCGCAATCGCCCTCGCCCTACGCCACAAACGACGCTGGTGAAACAATCGGCGTCTGCAGAACCGTTCCCTGTGCGCCCGCAAGGTACACTTTACCCCGTGCGGATTCTGTTTCTGGCGGACATCGTGGGGCGCACGGGGCGTCAGGCGGTCGCCAAGACGCTGCCCGAATGGCGCGAACGCTACGCGCCCGACATCATCTTAGCCAACGGCGAGAACGCCGCAGGCGGCAAGGGCATCACCACCGCCGTCATGCACGACCTGCTTGCGCTGGGCATCGCGGGCTTCACCACAGGCAACCACATCTGGGACAAAAACGACATCTACCCCACGCTGGACGCCGACCCGCGCATCATCCGACCCGCCAACTACTCGCCGCTTGCCCCAGGCAAAGGCGTCGCCCACTTCGAGGTGCTGGACAAAACGCTGGCGGTCATCTCGCTGGCGGGGCGAATCTTCATGGAGACCGCCGACTGCCCCTTCCGCAAGTTCGACGAGATTTACGCGCAGCTGCAGACGCCGTTCGTGTTCGTGGACTTTCACGGCGAGGCGACCTCCGAGAAGGCGTGCTTCGCCTACTATGTGGACGGGCGCGCGAGCGCGGTCGTCGGCACGCACACCCATGTGCAGACCGCCGACGAGCGCATCCTGCCCAAAGGCACGGCGTTCATCACCGACGCGGGCATGTGCGGCGCGTTGCACTCGTCCATCGGCATGGAACTGGAGCCGTCCATCCGCCGTTTTCTGACGGGCATGCCCGCCAAAAGCGATGTCGCCAAGGGCGCGGGCGTCGTGTGCGGCGTGCTGATCGACTTAGACCGCACCACAGGCAAGGCGCTGGGCATCCAGCGATTGCAGAAACGCTTCGATGAGGGCAAATGATGACCCCCTCCTTCAGGTTCCCCCTGCCCGCAGGGGGAACCGAGTTGGCGCATGGCATGGTTCCCCTCGCGAAGCGGGGGAACCGTGCGGGCACTTGGCTTGGTTCCCCTCGCGAAGCGGGGGGAACCTAAAGGAGGGGGGCGAACAAAACTCTGCCCGCGCGATTGGTAAAACTGAATGATATGGAGGAACCCTTATGAAAACGACCGTTGTATGGTTCCACAGCGACCTGCGCGTCGCGGACAATTCGGCGCTGTATATGGCGGCGCAGCGCGGCGCGGTTGTGCCCGTGTTTGTGTACGCGCCCGAAGAGCAGGGCGAGCGCGCCCCAGGCGCGGCGCGTCAGTGGTGGCTGCACCACTCGCTTGAGGCGTTGAACCAGTCGCTGCAGCGGCTGGGCGCGCGACTGATTATCCGCCGCGCGACGCAGAGCCTGCCCGTGCTGGAGCAGATTCTCGCCGAAACGGGCGCGGACGCACTGTATTGGAACACCCGCTACGAGCCGCAACTGTGGGAACGCGACGAGCGCGTCCACAAAACCCTGCGCACGCGGGGCATCGAGACCCGCGAGTTCCCCAGTTATCTACTGCACGACCCGAACGCTGTGCGCACCGACGCGGGGCAGCCCTACACGGTGTTCACGCCGTTCTGGAAGCGCATGTTGCAGGTGGTGGAAGTGCCCGACCCGCTGCCCGCCCCAGAGACGCTGCGCACACCTGAGCGCATGCCCGCCTCCGAGCCGCTGGAGACGCTGGGACTGCTGCCCAAAATCGATTGGGCAGCGGGCTTCCGCGCGACTTGGCAGGTGGGCGAGGCGGCAGCGCACCGACGGTTGGAGTGGTTCCTGCGCAACGCCGTAGAGGACTACCACGCCCTGCGCGACCGACCCGACTTAGACGCCACCTCGCGCCTCTCGCCCCACCTGCAGCACGGCGAGATCACCCCGCGCCAGATTTGGCGCGCTGCGCTGCGCCACAGCAGGGGCAAGTGGACGAAGGGCGTGGAGCATTTCCTGCGCGAGGTCGGCTGGCGCGAGTTTGCCTACCATATCCTCTACCATCATCCCTACACCCAGACGCGCGCCCTGCGGTCGGAGTTCGACTCGTTCCCGTGGACGGCGGTGGAGACGCCCGCCTACAAAGCGTGGACGCGCGGGCGCACGGGCATCCCGATGGTGGACGCGGGCATGCGCCAGTTGTGGCGCATCGGCTGGATGCACAACCGCACGCGCATGATTGTCGCCTCGTGGCTGACCAAGAACCTGCTGCACCACTGGCGCTTAGGCGAGGCGTGGTTCTGGGATACGCTGGTGGACGCCGACCCAGCGAGCAATGTGCTGGGCTGGCAGTGGACGGCGGGCTGCGGGGCGGACGCCGCGCCCTACTTCCGCATCTTCAACGCCGTCATTCAAGGGCGCAAGTTCGACCCCGACGGCGCGTATGTGCGCCAGTGGGTTCCCGAACTGGCGAACCTGCCGACGCAATACATCCACGCGCCGTGGGAAGCCCCTGAAAGCGTGCTGCGCCAAGCGGGCGTGCAGTTGGGCAAGACCTACCCGTACCCGCAGGAGCCGTTAGACAAAAGCCGCGAACGCGCCCTGCAGATGCTGGAACAGTGGGCGAAGCGTTAGCCCTCGCTGGCGGCTTCGGCGGACTCCTCCGCAACGCCCTTCGGCGGCGCGACCGACGCAATCGTCGTGTCGGGGTCGTCCAGCACCTGCACGCCCGCAGGCAACTGAATATCGCGCAGGTGGATCGAGTCGCCGAAGTTCTCCAGCGCGGCGAGGTTCACATGAATCGCTTCGGGAATCTGCGTCGGCAGGCACTTGACGCGCAGTTTCTCCACGGGGTGAATCAGCACGCCGCCCGACTTGAGCGCGAGCGATTCGCCCTCCAGCACAATCGGCACTTCGGTCTCGATGGGTTCGTCCATCGCCATCGCCCACAGGCTCACATGGCGGATGCGCGTGGTAATCGGTTCGCGGTCTACCTCGCGCAGCAGCGTGGGGATCCGCTCACCGTTCAGTTCCACTTCAATCAGGTGGGTTGTGCCTGCGTGGTGCAGTATGCGCCCCAGCGTGCGCTCCTCGAACTGCACGGGCATCGACTCGCCGTTGGAGCGGAACACCACCCCAGGCACATGCCCCTGTCGGAGCAGTTTTTTCGCCTTCTTGCCTAACAAAGTGCGCGGTTCAGCCTTGATTGAGTAAGTGGTCGCCATCGGTTGCCTCCTCTATGGGGTTGTAGTCAGCGGATTATACCTCAAGGCGTCTCGCCAGAGGGTTCCGCGCGTGGCTCTACAGTGACGGTCACCTTCGCTTGCGCGGGGCGTCCCTCAGCGTCGTAGGCGGTGAGGGTGTAGGTGGTGGTCGTCGCAGGAGACACGCTGACTTCGCCCTGCTTGGGGTCGATGCGTCCAACGCCGTTATCGATTTCGGCGCGGATGGCGTTTATAAGTTCCCAGCGCAACGCGACGCCCTCGCCCGCGACAATCTTCTCAGGCTGCGCCGTGAAGCTCAGTATCTGCGCTTGCGAGGGGTCAATCACCTCCACCTTGACTTTCTTGCTGACCGACTTGCCGACGGCGTTTCGCGCGATGAGTTCGTACTCTGTGGTGCGGGAGGGGCGATGCTCGAAGCCGGGCATTGCGGGGTCTAACTTCTGTCCGCCGGGCGGGGTGAGGATGAGTTCGGTGGCGTTTTGCACTTCCCAGCGCAGCAGCACCGATTCGCCGCGCTTGATTTGAGGCGGCTCGGCGTAGAAGCGGGTAATCACGGGCGCGGGCGGTTCGGGCGCGTTCTGCACGATCACGACCACCTCGCGCATCTGCTCGCCGTAGCGGTTGCGGGCAATCAGGCGGTAGGTAGTGGTGGTCTGCGGTTGCGCCTGCACCGAGCGCGTCTGGTTCGGGTCGAACTCGCCGAGACCGGGTTCAATCAGCACCTTATCGGCGTTGCGCACCACCCAGCTGAGCGTGGTCGTCTCGCCAGCAGTGATTTGGGCGGGCTGCGCGATGAACTCTTCGATTTCGACGGGCAGCGGGCGCGTGTACGCCCACAGCGCAAGCAGCAGCCCCAGCACCGCCAGAAAGCCCAGCACGAGCGGGCTAACCAGCCCGCGCCGCTCCAGCTGCGCCTGCACGGAGGCGGAGCGCAGCGGGTCTTCGACGCTGCGCGCGGTTGCCGTGAAGCTGAACAGTGCAGGGTTCGCCAGAGTCGGCATCCGACGCGGCTGCGCGTAGACCAGCACGCTTTGCGTCTCGCCTGGCGCGAGGGGCACGCGCTCGCGCTCCAGCTCGAACACCACCTCGTCTTCAGGGTCGTGGGCGTGCAATTGTACGGTCTGCTCCGTGTTGCCGTAGTTGGCGAGGGTGAGTTCGTAGGGGATGCGCTTGCGCCAAGGGGACACAATCCCCCGCTTGGGCGCAATCTCCAGCGTGAGCATGCTGTAGGGGCGAATCGTGATGCTGGCTTGCGCGACGCCTGAGCCGCCGTTTTCGAGCGAGCGGGCGCGCACCAGAATCGGGTAGGTGCCCGCGCGGCTCTCGGTGCTGCGCGGCGGGCGTATCAGGATGCGCTCCTGCACCTCTTCGCCTGGCGCAAGTTGGAACGACGGGATGGGAATGGCGCACCACTCCGCGTCGACGCCTTCCACCTCCAGCGCGACCTGGTCATGTGTGTCGCTCTCGTTGCGCACCACTGCCAGCAGCTGCGCCGAGCCGCCCGGCTCGACTTGCACCTCGTCCTGCCCCAACCTGACGCGAATTGCCATCAAGGGCTAATTGTACCCTGTGGCAAGCGGCGGGGCAGGAGCGACTAATCGATGGCTTCCGCCACTTCGTCGGCGTCGCTGGCGGCGGCGACGACGGCGCTCGGCGTCATCTGGGCGCGCACCTGCTGCTCAATCTGCTGCGCCAGTTCGGGGTTCTGCTCCAGATAGGCGCGGGCGTTCTCGCGTCCTTGACCGAGGCGCGTCTCGCCGAAGCTAAACCATGTGCCCGATTTCTGAATCACGCCCAGCGCCAACGCTTGGTCAATCAGGTCGCCCAGCCGCGAGATGCCCTGCCCGAAGATGATGTCGAACTCGGCTTGCTTGAAGGGCGGCGCGACCTTGTTTTTGACCACCTTGACGCGCGTGCGCACGCCAATAATCTCGTTGCCCTGCTTGATGTTGTCCACGCGGCGCACTTCCAAGCGCACGGACGCCCAGAACTTGAGCGCGCGCCCGCCCGGGGTCGTTTCGGGGTTGCCGTACATCACGCCGACCTTCTCGCGAATCTGGTTGATGAACACGACGGCGGTGTTGCTTTGAGCGGCGGACGCGCCCAGCTTACGCAGCGCCTGCGACATCAGACGCGCCTGCGCCCCGACCGTCACATCGCCAATATCGCCTTCCACCTCTTGGCGCGGCATCAGCGCGGCGACCGAGTCCAGCACGGCGATATCAATCGCCTTGCTGCGAATCAGCATGTCCATAATCTCCAGCGCCTCGTCGCCTGTGGAGGGCTGCGAGATAAACAGCCGATCCACATCGACGCCGATGGCGCGGGCGTATTCGGGGTCTAAGGCGTGTTCCGCGTCCACAAACAGCGCGTTCCCGCCGAGTTTCTGCGCTTCGGCAATCATATGCAGCGCGAGGGTCGTCTTGCCCGACGATTCGGTGCCATAGAGTTCGATGATGCGTCCGCGCGGAATGCCGCCCACGCCCAGCGCGGCATCCAGCGCCGTGCTGCCTGTGGGAATCGCGGAAACCTGCATGCGGGTCGCCTCGCCCAGACGCATTACGCTTCCTTTACCGAACTGGCGTTCTGCCTGAGCAATCGCAGATTCCAGCGCCTTCTGCTTGTCTGCTGCCGAGATGTTGTTCGTCGCCATCGTCGCCTCCTGATAGTAGATAAGTGTCTACAGGATTATACCCGACGATGGGCGTTTGTCAAGGGGCGGTCAAGCCACCCGCACGCGCTGGGTAGGGTCTATAGTGTGCGCGTCATCGGCGGGCAGGAACACCGAGAAGCGCGCGCCCTTGCCGAGTTCGCTCGCAACGCGGATTTCGCCGCCGTGCTCTTCGATAATCTGCTTGGCGATGGACAGCCCCAGCCCTGTGCCGTGCTCCTTGCGCGTGTAGAACGGCTCGAAGATACGCTCAAGGGCTTCTGGAGGGATGCCCTCGCCCGTGTCTTCCACATGCACCCACACGCCTTTTGGTTGCTCGGCGCGTTCGGTGAGGACGCGCACCGTGCCGCCGCTGGGTGTGGCTTGCTGTGCGTTGATCAGCAGGTTCGTGAACACATGCTGCAGACGCGCCGAGTTGCCCCACACGGGCGGCAGCTCAGGCGCGAGGCGCTTCTCCAGCATGATTCCGTGGCGCAGCAGCAGATGCTCGGTGAACACAAAGGCGTCGCGTAGGGTCTGGTTGATGTCGACGAGGGTGCGTGCGTCGGGCTTGGTGGCGCGTGCGAAGCGCAGCAGGCTGCCCACAATATCGCGCGCGCGGTGTGCCCCCTGCACGAGGTTCTCCAGCGCCTGCTGGGCGCGCTCGTACTCCGTGTCGCTCCAGTTGGCGGGGCGGTTTGCTTTCAGTTTTTCGGCGATCATCTGCGCGAAGCCGACCACGGCGGTCAGCGGGTTGTTCAACTCGTGCGCCACGCCCGCCGCCAGCACGCCAATCGCCGACATCTTCTCGTTCTGGATGAGCATCTCCGATTTCTGGCGCAGTTCCTCGTAGGCGCGTTGGAGTTGCTCGAACAGCTCGCGGTTGTGCTTGCGCAGGTTGCGCCGTTCGATGGCGCGGGCGACGACGGTGTTGAGGACGCCGATGTCATCCAAGGGCTTCAGCAGATACTCGAAGATGTTGCCCGCTTTGAACGCCTGCAGCGCGTTTTCGAGTGAGCCGTGCCCCGTCAGCACGATGATTTCGGCGTCGGGGAGGTGTTCGCGCGCGGCGGCGATTACTGCCAGCCCGTCTTTGCGCGGCATGCGCATATCGGTCAAGATAACGGCGTATTCGTTCGTGCGAATCTTTTCGATGGCTTCCTCGCCGTCGACGGCGGTGTCCAGCAGGTAGCCGTCGCCCCGTAGCTGGCGCGTATAGACATAGCGCAAATCTTCCTCGTCGTCCACAATAAGCACCCGCTCGGTCATAGACTTTCCCTTGTGGGTATTATCGGCATAGGGCGGAAATTGACTCAGGGGGGCAGAAGGCGGAGTAGTTTGCCTTGCCAGGTGTGGTATAATCTTTATAGGTTCCGTGCAGTTGGCAGCGCTTAGGAGGCGTGCGATATGCAGAGTCACGAGATTGCGGAAAAAAAAGGTGTGAGGCTGGGATCTGGAAGATTACCTGCCCTGACACCAGAAACTCTAATCATTCTGGGGCTACTCGCAATTGTCGTTACCTTTGTCTGCGGACGGCTTATACTTTATGCCTTCAGAGAGATGGAAGCGGTAGTGACCCGAATTCCTGACGACACAGGCTACTTTTATAAAATCGCTCTAAATGTTGCGCTTGGTAAAGGGCTGACCTTTGACGGCATCAATCAAACGAATGGCTTCCAACCGCTATGGCTCTATATGCTGTTGCCACTCGCATGGGCGATGCGAGAAGCCCCTGTTGATCTCTACCTCCGGGCAGCGCTCATCTACCAACTAAGTTTAGTGGCGATTGCAGGCGTTGTTTTCTTCTTTGCAATGTTGCTTTACAGCCGACGAAGCGTTGCGCTCACTGCCACAACGCTGTTCTACATTTTCGGGATTAGGGAATTTGCTAATGGAATGGAAACGGGGATATTGGTTTTGTGTCTGAGCGCCCTGCTTTACTTCAGCCTCAAATATCGCCCGTTTTCTGATAGTAGCGCAAGCAAGCACGCCTTCGTATTTGGACTGCTGTTGGGCTTGACGGTGCTTGCACGGCTTGACATGGTGTTTCTATTGGCGGTTATATATACTTTCATATTATGGCAAGCTTTTGCTAAAACAGAACGAGCAGGTAGGGCGCGACTTGGCAAGCAGCTTTTGTTAAGTGTTATTGCGTTCACTTTAGTAACTGCTCCTTATTTTGTTTACAATAAGATTCATTTCGGAGCGATTATGCCGATAAGCGGTCAACTCAAAAATTCTTTTCCGTACATCTTGCAGCCGAATTTTGGCGCAGATAGGTTTCCATCTTCAGTAATGCTTACATTTTCATTAATTTTCGTCTCTTCACTAATAAGTATTTTGCTATTTCTGCGCTCACGAGCAGCATCTACTGAGCAGGATGGATACAAGTTTACAGTATTGCTCATTGGCTCCTTGTATGTTTCGGTGCACTACTTGCATACAGCGCTATTCATGAAGTGGGCAGTGTTCGGCTGGCATTTCGCATTCTATTTCCTACACGCATGCGTTCTGTTTGCCTACATTTTGGACAGATTTCTCAGCTACATACCCACATTCGCGCGACGCCCTGTAGCGGCTATTGTAATCATAGCTCTTTTCAGTGTACTGGTCGATCGTACCTATGGAGCCGCTACAACTCAGCCAAGACACTGGCAACCCCACAGTTATAGGGCAGCCGTGTGGGTGCGGAACAACTTACCGCAAGACGCACGATTAGCGTTGAAAGATGCGGGGCTATTTGGACTTCTGAGCGAACGCTCGGTGGTCAACTTGGACGGGTTGGTTAACAACCTCGAGTACCAGGAATATTTGAGGAGGAAGCGACTCAATGATTACTTCCGTCAAAAAGGAATTCAATATCTTGTTGTACACGCCTACTGGCCAGATGCGCCGAAATATAAGGAGTTCATTAGCGCGACCTACACGTACCTAGATATCACTTACCATAGCCAGCTCTATAACACCGTCAGCGAACCGATTAGGGTCTATCGTGAAGACGAAGTTTACCGCTCGCCCATATATTACGACGGTGTCCATAGAACAGTCTTTGCCATATGGCGATTGCGTTTGTGAATCGGCGTCAGCGTGTTGTTTGCCAGCGTCGGTACTCGGCAAGCAGGCGCGTCTGCACATCGCGCAGCGCCTGTTCGGGCGTCTTGTTGCCGCTAATCAGATAGTCCTGCGCGGTGTAAAGCTCGCTCAGGTACAGCGCGGCAATCGGCGTGATGGGGAAATAGCGCGCGTTGGGGCTGTCCAGCAGATCCAGAAACTTCGCGTAGCCGCGTTTCCACGCTTCGTCGGGCTGGCGCACCGTGCGCAGGCGGGGGTGCTGCAGCATGCGCCGAATGTTGGGCAGCCCGTGCATCGTCTCGGCGAACAGCAGCTGCGCCGCCTCGCTCTGCATCCACACGAAAAAGTCCCACGCCTCACGCGGGTGGCGCGACTCGCGCGGGATGCAGAACATATTCTGCCCAATCCAAGTCGGTTGGCGCAGGTGCGGCTTGCCCGCAGGGTACGGAATCGGCGCAATCGCGTAGGGCACACGGGGCGCGTATTTCTGGAACCAGTAGGTGTTCCACTGCCCGTTGATCATCATTGCGATTTTGCCCAGAAAGAAGGGGTTGTTCGTGCCCTGCTCGTTGCCGAAGCTCATCGTGAAGGCTTGCACCGTTTTGCCGTCGCCCATCGCTTCGATGAGGGCGCGGTAGTAGCGGGCGGCGTGCAAGTTGACGGGATGGTCGGCTGTGGGCGCGCCCGTGCGCGGGTCAACGAACTGCCCCCCAAACGCGCCGATGATGTAAATCAGGTCGGGCGGGCGCAGCCCCAGCGTGCGGATTGCGCCGCCCCGCTCGCGCACGGTCAGCCGACGCGCATAGTCCAGCATCTGCTCCAGCGTTTCAGGCGGGCGGTCGGGTGGGATGCCCGCGCGTTTGAAGTGGTCGGGGTTGTAAAACAGCGCCATCGCATCCAGCAGGTAGGGCATCGAATAGAGTTTGCCCTTGTAGCGTCCCAGTTCCAGCGCGCCCGGCACGAAATCCGCCTCGCGAAAGCCCGCAGCGCGGAACCAGTCGTCTAAGGGTAGCAGCGCGTCGTTGGCAGCCAGCGGCGCGAGATACCCTGGCTCGCGCAGCGTGAAAAAGTCGGGCGGCGCGCCCGCCGTGATTGCCCGCAGGATCTTGTCGTCTGCCGCCGCGCCCAAGTTCTGCAGGTACACCTTATCCTGAATGCGGTTGTAATAGTCCACCACGCCCTGAAAGACCTTCTCCTCGTCGCCTGCCCACATGCTCCACACGCGCACGACGACGCGCCCCTGTACGGTCGGCTCGCGCCGTACCCCACAGCCGCTCAGAATGGCTGCGCCCAAGCCCAGTCCGCTGAGAGGGATCCGCATCGAGCCTGCAGTATACCGCGTGTGGTACAATTCCCGTGTATGGACACGGTGCTGATTACTGGCGGTGCGGGCTTTTTGGGCTACCATTTGGCGCACCACTTCGCCCGCAAGGGAGTACGCCCCGCCCTGTTGGATATTGCGCCCTACGAGGAGTCGGAGTACCCCGACGGGACGCTGTTTTTCAAAGGCGATGTGCGCAACCGCGACGAGGTGCGCGCGGCGTTGGAGGCGTCGCGCCCGCGCTGGGTCGTTCACGGCGCAGCCGCGCTGCCCCTGTGGAAACGCGCTGACATCTTCAGCGTGAATGTGGACGGCACGCGCACCGTATTGGACGAGTCGTTCCGCGCAGGCGTTGAGCGCGTGGCGCATGTGTCGTCCACCGCCGTCTACGGCGTGCCGAAAAAGCACCCGATTGAGGAGACCGACCCGCTGAGTGGCGTCGGTCCCTACGGCGAAAGCAAGATTCTGGCGGAGCGCATCTGCGAAGAGTTCCGCGCCAAGGGGCATATCGTGCCTGTGATTCGCCCGAAGACCTTTATCGGGCAGGCGCGGCTGGGCGTGTTCCAGATCCTGTACGACTGGGTGGAGTCGGGCGCGCGTATCCCGATGATTGGCAACGGGCGCAACCGCTACCAGCTGCTGGAGGTCACCGACCTTGCGGAGGCGTACTGGTTGGCGTGTACGGTGGACGCGGCGCAGGCGAACGCCACCTTCAACATCGGCGCGGAGCGGTTCCAGACCGTGCGCGAGGACATTCAGGCGTTGTGCGACTTTGCGGGTTCGGGGGCGCGTCCGATGGGCACGCCTGCCGCGCTGGTCAAACTCGTGCTGCGCGTGCTGGAGACGCTCAAGCTCTCGCCGCTCTACAAATGGGTCTACCTGACCGCCGATAGGGACTCGTTCGTGTCCATCGAGCGGGCAAAGGCGCAGTTGGGTTGGCAGCCCGTGTATAGCAACGCCGAGGCGCTGATTCGCTCGTACCAGTGGTACTTGGAGCATGCGTCGGGCTTGGAGGTCGGCGTGGGCGTGACGCACCGCGTGGCGTGGGAGCAGGGCGCGCTGAAGGTGTTCAAGTGGCTGCTGGGCGGGCGTAGGAAAACTCTTCTCAATCGCTCCTAAAGGAGGAACTACTATGACCACGCAAACTCGCTCTGCCGCTTGGGGAACACACTTGATTCTCACCGCGAATATTCTCGCACACAGGCATCGGAAAAGTATCCAGCGCATAGGCGGTACAGGTCTGCAGTGCCTCCCACACGGCGCGCAGCGGTGGCGCAAGGGCGTGCAGCAGGGGCATCAGACGGTGCAGCCTGCGGTTGAAACGGCTCTCAGAGGGCACAAACGAGAACAGGTGGAGGGCTTTGCGCATATTCCCGCCGAACTCTTGGCAGGCGAGGATGGCGATCGTGAGGATTTCACGGTCTGTGATTTTGGCTTGTGGGTCGTTGCGATGGTGGAGTATGTGGAGCAAGTCGTTGAGGATGCAGAAGGTTGCGATGATTTTGTCCAGCATGGTTGACCTCCGTGTGCGTGGGGGGATTGTACCCGCACACACGGGAAGACTTGACAAGGTGGCAAGTTGGGTTAGGTATGATTTAGTTATGAGTACCCAAGTCTCCGAAAGCGGTCAGCGCGAGGAGCATCGGAATCAGGCGATAGGCTTGTCCAAAGCCGCAACCATCGCGCTGTTCCTCTGGTTTACGATTATTTCACTCCTGATTACAGGGTATCAGCATCTGTACGGTGGCAATCATGCGTACCAGTTAGTTCTCGTTCAAAAACTCAACGACCCGACCCTTTACCCGAACGACCCATTTGCAGACACCGTTTATCATTATGCGTCTGCGTTCTGGTATGTTATCGCGTGGCTTTCCCGCTTCGCAGACCTTTCGGCTGTTCTGTTTGTCTTCTTTCTGCTCAATAAACCCCTGTTTTTGCTTGCGGGCTTTCGGTTGGCGCGTACTTTCTTCCCCGACTCGCGCTACGCGCCAGTGGTGGGGATGGCGATGATGGCAACCTTTCCGCAACTCCTATTCGGCGGCGGCTATGTGACTGATTATACCCAGCAATCTTCACTGTCTATAGCAACTATGCTCCTCGCCTTGGACGCCTTCTTGAATAAGCGATGGCTAAGCTTTGCAGTATGGTTTGGCTTGGCAGTAAACCTGAACCTGATGTTTTCCATTTTCGGAGCCACGTATGTTGGCGTCTCTTGGTTGATACATCTGCGTAGAAGCTATTCGGCTGATCTTTTGGTGAGAACAGTTGCATCGATTCTGGGCGGTTTGATTGTCGGCGCGCCTGGCATCTACCTCGTTCGTAGGGCGACGACCCACGCGGAGTATGACGCGCTTTCAGTCTGGCAAGCGTGTGAACTTTCCTACTCCTATCACTTTTATCCGCAGTTATGGGAAATACCCAAACAGCTGCTTGCGCTTCTGCTTGTGGTCGGAGTAATTGTCGCGGTCTATCGCTTCCGCAACGCCTCGCCCGTGGGCTTTCATGTAGCCGCTTGGACAGGTGTGGCAATCGGTTGGTACCTTGTGGGATGGCTCAATCCACTGCTGCTTCACTCGCTGCCCCTGCTGCATTTGCATCCCGTTCGTGCGCTTGTCCTGTGGCAGCTTGGCTCTATGGTCTTTTTGATTTCGTTTTTACTCAGACTCTTGGAGAACAGTGGTTATAAACTTAACGCAGTGTATTCCTACCTCTGTGGCATGCTCATCGTGACGATAACATTTATTAATCATTTTCCATATTCCAGATTATTCGTCGGAGTCGCTGTAGTAAGCGTTGCCGTTTGTGAGGTCACGAGGCGAATATTGCAATATCGCGGGGTTAATCTTGGAGCAGTCTTCGCAGTTATCTTTGTTGTCCTTTTCGTATCCCTTCACGCCGCAGGACATGCTGCCAGATCGGTTCTGAGAGGAAAAAGCATTTTCTCAAGTGTCCAACACCCTGCCAGTCAGGTGGCTGAGTGGGCGCGGAGTGCCACACCCAAAGAGGCTGTCTTCTTGATTCCCATTCACGACGAGGGCGGCTGGCAGCGTTTTCGTCATCTTTCGCAGCGGAATGTATTCACACAAAGAAAAGATGGGACGGCTTGGACCTACGCGCCTTGGTTCGCTGATGACTGGTTAGAGCGTTTGAGGGCGTTAGGGTTTTTTGAAGTGTTGGCGATCGACGAGAAATCTTTTAGAATCGGCAGCTGGATTCGTATCTGGAGCGCTGATGAGAAAAACTTTATCCTTGCCTATGACAAAGTAGACGATGACAGAGTAGAAGCTCTGAGACGGCAGTACAGAATCGACTACTGGATTACGCGAGCGAATGTCAAGACGCGCTTTCCGAAGGTGTATGAACACGAGGGGTGGAAGGTGCTCAAGGTGTCCGAATAAGAGTACCGAATTCCACTCGGAGTTGAGCGAGGATGCCCACGCCCCAAGTGGTGTTTCAGGTTCTCCCCTCGCTGGTGATGGGGGGCGCGGAGCGGCTGGTGGTGCATTTGGTGGCGCATCGCCCTTAGTTTTTCGTGCAATCGCCTACCCCAAAATCCGCTCGATGTAGCGTTGGGTTTCGGGGAAGGGGGGCGCGCCGCCGTACTGCAACACGCGCCCTGGACCTGCGTTGTACGCCGCCAGCGCAAGGCGCAAATCGCCGAACCGTTGCAGCAGGTGGCTAAGGTAGCGCACGCCGCCCTCGATGTTCTGCACGGGGTCAAACGGGTCGCTGACGCCGAGCGCGCGGGCGGTTTCGGGCATCAGTTGCATCAGCCCCAGCGCGCCTTTGGGCGAGACGGCGCGCGGGTCGCCGCCCGACTCCGCCTCGATGATGCGCAGCACCAGCTCCGTGTCTAAGTTGTACCGCGCGGCGATGGGGGCGACGACAGGCTCCCATTCGCGCACGCGAATCTGCATGCCGGGCGGCGGCGTCCCGCCGACGGGGAAGCCCACAGGCGCGACGAACGCCGATTCGAATGGCTGGGGCGCGCTTGGGGGCGGCGCGCCGCGCAGCGACTGCAGGCGCGCCTCAATCGCCTGCACCCGCTCCAGAGTCCTCTGAAAGGCGTCGCTGATACGCATAGACGGCAGCCTCGTCGATAGCGTACTGCATCAGGCGGTTCATCTCCTGCTGGTGCTGCTCGTGGGCGCGGATGCGCAGTTGGGTGAGCGCCTCGCGCTCGCGCCGCGCCTGCAGGTAGACCTCCCGCGCGTGCGCCTCCTGCTCCAGCAGCAGCGGCAGCGTGTCCTGCAGGCGTTGCAGGCGGGCCTGCAGCGCGTCGAGGGTCTGCTCGCGCTGTGTCCACTCGGTTGGGTGAAGCGCGGCGCTCGCCAGTTGGCGCATCTGCTCGGTCAGCGCGCGGATTTGCTCTTGCAACTGGGCGCGTTGACGCGCCGCGTCCTGCACCGCACGGTAGGCTATCTCCTCGCGCGTCTCCCGATAGCGCAGCACCCGCTCCAGACGAAACCGAAAGCGTCGCATTCTGACGATTCAGTATCGGCGCGTAAGACGATTCTCTGCACCGTTCGCGAAAGCACTTGCCTTGTCCCCTCTCCAGGTACACTCACGGGCATATGGCGACGCAAGAGGCACCGACCACCGAAGGTAGCCCGCTGCTGGACACGCGCGCCGTGCCCCTAAGCGACTGGACGCTGGCGTGGGACGGCAACCGCATCCCCGTGCGCGTGCCCAGCGCGTGGGAAGACTACGGCATCCCGCGCGCGTTCGAAGGAGCCTGCGACTACCTGTGCGCGTTCACGGCGACGCCCGAAGCAGGGACGCGCGAGTGGCTGCACTTCGGGGGTGCGAGTTATGAGGCGCGCGGGTTCGTGAACGACGCGCCCGTCGGCGTGCATCGGGGCATTTGGGACAGCTTCTGCTGGGACATCACCGACGCGCTGCAGGTGGGCGAAAACCGCCTGCGCGTGCAGATCCTCAAAAACGGCGGAGCGACCTACCCCGTGCCCCAAGTGCTGAGCGGCTTCCTGCCCTATGTGTCGTGCGCGTTCGGCGGGCTGTGGCAGGCAGTGCATCGGTTCCAGACGGGCGCAGTGTGGCTGTGCGATTTGTGGGCGCGCGGCGCATCGGACGGGCGCGTCGAGATTGCAGGCGCACTCGGCGGCGCACTGCCTGCAACCGTCAGACTGACCCTGCACGACTCCGACGACCGCCCCGTCGCCGAAGCGTCGTTCGACGCCGACGCGCCGCAGTGGACGCAGGCGTTCCAGATTGCCGACCCGCAGCCGTGGTCGCCCGCGCAGCCGCGCCTGTACCGCCTCGTCGCCGAGGTATGGCGCGACGGACGCCTTAGCCACCGCACGGCGACCGAGTTCGGGCTGCGCACCGTCGCGGTGGACGGCGCAACGATTCTGCTGAACGGGCAACCCATCTACCCGCGCGGGATCCTGCACTGGGGTTGGTACCTGCACACGCACGCGCCGAACCCCGACTTGCAGACCGCCGAGCGCGAAATGCGCGCCGCCCAGCAGTGCGGGTTCAACATGCTGAAGGCGTGCCTGTGGGTTCCCAGCCGCTCGTACCTGCGCCTGTGCGACCGACTGGGAATGCTGGTGTGGCTGGAGTTGCCCCTGTGGCTGCCGCAGATGGACGCAGCGCAGATTGCCCACGCGACGCGCGAGTACGCCGCGATTGTGCGCCAAGTGCGCAACCACCCGTCGGTGGTGCTGTGGACGCTGGGCTGCGAGTTGTCGGCGCGGTTCCCCAGCGACGCGCTGGGCGAGTTGTATGCGTTGGTCAAGCGGCTGACGGGCAGCCCGCTGGTGCGCGACAACAGCGGCGGGGGCGAATGCTACGGCGGCGCGCTGCAGGAGTACGCCGACTTCGCCGACTACCACCTGTACGGCGACGCGCACTTCGCGCGGGCGACCTTCCGCGCGTTTCTGGACACGCCCCGCGCGCCCGCCCCGTGGCTGCAGGGCGAGTTCGCTGACCACGACACCCTGCGCGACTTCCCCACCCTGCGCCGAAGCGTGCCCGCCGAGCAACTCTGGTGGCTGTCGCCCGACCCCGCCGTGAACCCGCAGGGCGTGCGCTGGTTCTACGAGACGCCGTTCGTCGAAGCGCGACTGCACGAAGCGGGGCTGACGGATGCTATCCCTGACCTCGTGCGCGCCTCGCGCCGCGAGATGGTCGCCTACCACAAACTCGTGCTGGAGACGATGCGCCGCCTGCCAGGCACATCGGGCTATGTGGTCACGGGGCTGAAGGATACGCCCATTAGCACGGCGGGCATCCTCGACGAGCGCGGGGAACTGAAAATCGCGCCCGACGAGTACGCCGCGTTCAACGCCGACACGGTGCTGCTTGTGGACTGGCATCGGCGGCGGGACTGGATTGCGGGGGGCGACCGTGCGGCGAACCCCGACCCGTACAACCACTTCGCGGGGCGCACAGTCTACCCGCGCCTGTCGGTTGCCCATGCGGGCGCGCCGCTGGAAGGGGCGGTTCTGCGCTGGCGGCTGGAGACCGAATCGGGCGCAACGCAAGCAGGCGAGGCGCACATCGGGCGCATCACGGCGGGCGTCGCGTTCCTTGCGCAGGCGGAGGTGCGATTGCCCGACGCGCCGACGCCGACCTGCGTGCGCTTCGTCGCGGAACTGGTCGCCCCGTCGGGCGCGGTCATCAGCGCGAACGAGTGGCAGTGGGGCGTCTACCCCGCGCCCGCGTGGGAGTCGCTGGGGCAGGTCGCCATATATGACCTGACGGACGCGCTGTGGGGGCTGCCCGCGCCCGAAAACTTTGTGCGCCTGACCGCCAACGATGCGCCCCCGCCCGAAAGCATCCTGCTGACCACGCACTTAGAGCCGTCGCACGCGGCGTTTGTGGCGCAGGGCGGGCGTGCGCTGTGGCTGCTGACCGCGCCGACGCTCGACTGCATACGCCTGCCCTTCTGGCGCGAGGCGGCGCATCGGTTTCTGCCCCACCCGCTATGGGAACATATCCCGCGCCCAGTGCATCTGGACGCGCGGCTGCTGGCGTTCAGCACCGACTTCGCGCTGCAAGGCAAGGCGTGGCAGGGCGCGCCGTTGCAACCGATTTGGCAGCGCGTCGACACGCGCACGGGCTACACGCACGCCTACTTAGCGGAGGCGACCCATGGCGCAGGTGTGTTGCTGGTCAGCACACTGCACTTCGCGGGGCATCACGGCGAAACGCCCATCACGCTGCGCTACCACCCTGCAGGGCAATACTGGCTGTGGGCGATGCTACGCTATCTGGCGAGCAGGTAGCGGATGAAGGCGTCGGTGTAGTCGGGCGCGCGCGGGTCGTCGGCGAGCGTATAGCCGCTGGTTTGCGCCCACTCCTCGGCGAGTTGGCGCAGCATTGCTTGGCGCGTCTGCTGGGCGTCGGCGAGTCGGGCGCGGGGCGCGTCGTGTAGGTCGCGCGCGGGCTGGCGGACGCGCGCGGGCGGGATGGACGCCTTGCGTGGGGGCGCAGGCGACGGCGTCTGCGGCGGCGGCAAGTAGAGGTTGGCGGGGTCGGGCTGCGCGGCGAGTTGCGCTTGAATCTCCTGCTCCGCGTTGCGCACAAACTCGCGCCTGCGGGCGTTGACGCGCACGGCGATTTCCTGCTCGATGCGCCGAAGCCGCGCTTGGTACGCCGCCTCAATCGCCTGTTCGCGTTGTTGCCATGCGCGGTCGTGCTGGTCTAACCGTGCCTGCGCCTCGCGTCGCGCGTCGCTATCGGGCGCGGCAAGGATCAGGGCGACCAGCAGCGGGAAGCGCGCCTGCCCGTGCTGTTGGAACGCTTCGTGCCATGCGGCGTCGCGTTCGGCGCGTATGGCGTCCGTGTCGTACTCGGCGCGCAGTTCGGCAGCCCAGCGCGCCTCCAGTTCGGGCAAGCCCTGCAGGCGCGCCTGGAGCAGTCGCTCGCGCACGGCGGCGCGCTGCTGCGCGATGCTTGCGAGCGCGAGGGCGCGTCGCTGGCGCTGCGATTCGGCAGGCGCGGGCGGCTCAAGCCCCTGCAGCGTCGCCCCGTCGGGCGGCACAGCGACCGCCTGCGCGGGCAACGGCGCCGACGGCGACAGCGCGGGCAACAGCGCAACCGCCTGCGCCGCACGCCCCCAGTCCACTCGCACGCGCGGCGACTGCCGACCCTGACAGGCGGGGAGCAACAACATGAGGCAGCCAAGCATGGCGAGGGTGTACTTTTTCGCCCTCACCCCCAGCCCCTCGTTCGCGGCGTGGGCGAGGGGTGTAGGGGCGCACGGCAGTGCGCCCGCATCGCGCACTTCAGCGTGGGCGGAAGCTTCGCTTCCGCACTCCACAGTCCCCCTCTCCCGCGTCGCGGGAGAGGGGGACACAGGAGGTGAGGGCAATACGGTGCGCCTACCTGTTCTCGCCCGCGCGGGGAAAAGGGCTGGGATGGAGGCTTCACATCCCGCCCTCGCCCAATCGCATGACACGCCTCTCGCCATCGTCCCACCCGCGAGGATACCCCCTGCGCCTCCCCAAAACGCCCTGAACCCCTTGCATTCCACCCCCCGAATTGTGCTACAATATAGGCGGGGAGAAATCGGACTCTGTCGCCGATAATTCGGTTGACGACGACTCCCTGTGAATTACTGGAGACGGTATGGAAACATTCTATCGATACGATGTTGTCCAAATCGATAACGGCATGTATGCCGCGCTGGAGGGTCGAGAATGATGTGGCAACGCTTTACGGAGCGTGCGCGGAAGGTGATTTTCTACGCGCAGGAAGAGGCGCAGCGGCTGGGTGAGTCGCAGGTCAGCACCGAGCATCTGCTGCTGGGGCTGGTGCGCGAGTCGGACAGCGTCGCGGCGCGCATTCTGGATCGGATGGGGGTGAGCCTGCAGCGCATCCGCAACGAGATTGAACGCTACGCCACCCGCAGCGACGCGCGGTTCGGCGCAGAGATGCAGCTCACCTCGCGTGCGAAGCGCGTGATCGACCTCGCTTACGACGAGGCGCGGCAACTGAACAACAACTACATCGGCACGGAACACCTCTTGCTGGGACTGATTCGGGAGGGTGAGGGTCTGGCGGCGCGCGTGCTGCACAAACTCGGCGTCGAACTCGATCGCGCCCGCCGCGAGGTGATGAACCTGCAAGAGCATGAGGGGCAGCCTGCGCCTGCCTCGCGCCCGCAACGCTCGCGCACCCCGACCCTCGACGAGTTCGGACGCGACCTGACCGAAATGGCGCGACAGGGCAAGCTCGACCCCGTCATCGGACGCCACAACGAGGTCGAGCGCGTGATGCAAATCCTCGCGCGACGCACCAAGAACAACCCCGTGCTGGTCGGACCGCCCGGCGTGGGCAAGACCGCCATCGTCGAAGGCTTGGCGCAGCGCATCGTGCAAGGCGATGTGCCCGAACAGCTGCGCAACAAGCGCATCGTCTCGCTCGATCTGGCGGGGCTGGTCGCGGGCACGAAGTATCGCGGCGAGTTCGAAGAGCGCATGAAGCGCGTGCTGGACGAAGTGCGCAAGGCGCAAGGCGATGTCGTGCTGTTCATCGACGAGCTGCATACGCTCATCGGCGCAGGCGCGGCGGAAGGCGCGATTGACGCCTCCAACATCATGAAGCCCGCCCTCGCGCGCGGCGAACTGCAGTGCGTCGGCGCGACCACCCAAGACGAGTACCGCAAATACATCGAGCGCGACGCCGCCTTAGAACGACGATTCCAGCCCGTGCAGGTGCGCGAGCCATCGGTCGAGGAAGCCATCCAAATTCTCAAGGGGCTGCGCGACCGCTACGAAACGCACCACCGCGTGATTATCACCGACAGCGCGGTCGAAGCGGCGGTCAAACTCTCCAGCCGCTACATCACCGACCGATTCCTCCCTGACAAGGCGATTGACCTCATCGACGAGGCGTCCTCGCGCGTGAAACTGCAGCAGACGCTACCGCCGATGGAACTGCGCAAAGCCAAAGGCGAGCTGGAGATGATCCAGAAAGAAATCGCCAGCGCACGCCAACAGAACGACTTCGACCGCGTGGAGGAACTGGAAGACCGCAAGGTCGCCCTGCAGGAGCGCATCGAGGCGATGGAGGATGAGTGGGCAGCCGCGCGCCAAGAGATGACCACGCTGGTCACCGAACACGATGTCGCCCACATCGTGCAGAGCTGGACGGGCATCCCCGTCGCCCGACTGGTGGAGAGCGAGACGCAGAAGCTGCTGCACATCGAGGACGAGCTGCACCGCCGCGTGATTGGGCAGCACGAGGCGGTCTCCGCCGTCGCACGCGCCCTGCGCCGCGCCCGATCGGGACTCAAAGACCCCAAGCGACCGATGGGCACTTTCATCTTCCTCGGTCCCACAGGCGTCGGCAAAACCGAGCTGGCGCGCGCGCTGGCGGGCTACCTGTTCGACAACGAGAACAACCTCATCCGCATCGACATGAGCGAATACATGGAGCGGTTCAATGTCTCCCGCTTGATTGGCGCGCCGCCGGGCTATGTCGGCTACGAAGAGGGCGGCGTGCTGACCGAAGCGGTACGACGCCAGCCCTACAGCGTGGTGCTGCTGGACGAAATCGAGAAAGCGCACCCCGATGTGTTCAACCTGCTGCTGCAGGTGATGGAAGACGGGCGGCTCACCGACTCGCAAGGGCATGTGGTGGACTTCCGCAACACCATCATCATCATGACCAGCAATGTGGGCGTGCGCTCCGTCGTGGAAGAGGCGGGTATCGGACTGCGCCGCGACAAGCAGACCGACCCTGAAGACCCGCGCGCCTACGAAGCGATGCGCAACCGCGTACTGGAAGAGATGAAGAAGCTCTTCCGCCCAGAGTTTCTCAACCGCGTGGATGAGGTAATCGTGTTCCATGCGCTCACGCGCAACGAAATCCTGCAGATTGTGGACATCATGGTCGCGCGGGTGCAGGAGCAGCTCACAGGGCACAACATGCGCCTTGTACTGGAGCCTGCTGTGAAAGAGCTGATGGCGCAGAAGGGCTACGACCCGAACTACGGTGCGCGCCCGCTGCGCCGCGTGGTGCAGCAGCTTATCGAAGACCCGCTCTCGGAGCAACTGCTGCTGGGACGCTTCGAGGAGGGCGACACCATCGTCGCGCACCTGAACGAGAACAACGAAATCGTGTTCGTCAAGGGCGAGAACCTGCCCCCCGCAGGCGAGAGCGACCTGACCACTGCGGCGATGCAGTAAACGAACCGCTACAAGCCGTGAAAAATGGGCTGAGGGTGCAACCCCTCAGCCCTATTCTGTTACGCCCGGAAAGGAAGTCAGATATTACTTCTTGCGGCGGCGCAGGGCAAGCGCGCCCAGACCCGTCGCAAGCGCAATCAGGCTCGCAGGCTCAGGCACCCAGTCCTGCTCCACATCCAGCAGTGCGGCTGTGTCGATACCAGGCGCGCCTGCGCCTGCGATATCGAGTAGGAAGGTCTCGAACACCGTGAAGTTGCTGGACGGTCTGCTGAGCGGGATGAAGGTGTTCACGCTGAACGCGCCGTCGCTACCGCCCGCATACGCGCCGCCAAGAAAGACGCCAGAAGCACTGAAGAGAACATCGCTTGTGTTGCGATCCACGACCTTCTTGAACCAGACAATGCGACCTGTGCCCTGCACAAAGCCGCTCACAACAAAGTTGAAGCCCGTCAGGGCGCTCTTGGAGTTCGAAGCGTCGTTAACTGCGTAAACGCCTGTGAAAGTGCCGTTGGTGAAGTTGGTACCGTCGCCGACCAGAATCGGGTTCGGCACGCCACCAGCCGTGTTGAAAGTCACTTGCGGCAGCGGATTCGTAATGACAGTCGTCGGCACATTCGTAACGACAGCGCCGGGGTTCAACACGCCCGAGCTGTTGATAATCGTCACGTTCCAGCCCGATGCATACGCTCCTGCGACGGCGACCGCCGCAGCTACGCTCATCACCAGCTTATTCCATCGCATCATAGACATCCTCCTTTCTGAGGTTGGGCCACCGCACTGGGGCGAACCAGCACGGCGCACTCAAAGTATAGCACATTTTACAGGGGTTTGTCAAGGGTTGGGGGGCAATTTCCCAAAAATCGCCCCCAATTCCCCCGAAAGGGTACAATCTTGCCTGCGTATGAAGGCGACTTGGCAGCGGACACACGAGTGCGGCATCCTGCGCCCAGCGCATGTCGGGCACACGGTGCGCCTGAACGGCTGGGTGCATCGCATCCGCGACTTGGGCGGACTGGTGTTTGTGGACCTGCGCGACCGCACGGGACTGGTGCAGGTGGTGTTTGATCCCGCGATTGATCCCGCGCTGGTGGCGCAAGCGAGCGACCTGCGCGTCGAGTATTGTATCGCCGTTGAAGGCGAGGTGCGCCGCCGACGCCCTGGCGCGGAAAACCCCAAACTCGCCACGGGCGACATCGAGGTCTTCGCGCACGCGCTGCATCTCTTTAGCCCCTCTAAAACGCCCCCGTTCCAACTCAACGAGGAGAACCTTGAGGTGGACGAGAGCGTGCGCCTGCGCTATCGGTACTTAGACCTGCGCCGACCCGCGATGTACCAGCGCCTCGAACTGCGCCATCGCATCGTGAAATACATCCGCGATTTTCTGTCGGCGCGCGGCTTTCTGGAAGTCGAAACGCCCATCCTCATCAAAAGCACGCCCGAAGGCGCACGCGACTACCTCGTGCCCAGCCGCCTCTATCCGGGCAAGTTCTACGCGCTGCCGCAGTCGCCCCAGCAACTCAAGCAGTTGCTGATGGTCGCCGGCGTGGAGCGCTACTTCCAAATCGCCCGCTGCTTCCGCGACGAAGACCCACGCGCCGACCGCCAACCCGAATTCACCCAGCTCGACCTCGAAATGTCGTTCGTTACCCAAGACGACATCCTGAACCTTATCGAGGAACTCTACATCGGGATGATTGAGACCTGCACGGACAAGCGCGTGCTGAAGCCCTTCCCGCGCTTGACCTACGCCGAAGCAATCGCCCGCTACGGCACCGATAAGCCCGACCTGCGCTTCGGACTGGAACTGCACGACCTGACCGACCTGCTGCGCCAGACGGAGTTTCAGGCGTTCCGAAGTGTGATCGAAGCGGGCGGGATTGTGAAAGCCATCTGCTTGCCAGGCTGCGCCGACTACTCGCGTAAGCAGACCGACGAGCTGACCGAGTTCGTCAAGCGGTTCGGCGCGAAGGGGCTGGCGACGATTGCTTTCACGACGGACGGAGTGCGTTCGCCGATTGCGAAGTTCCTCTCCGAAGGCGAGCTGCAGGCGATTCGCGAGCGCACAGGCGCTCAGGTGGGCGACCTCCTTGCGATTGTCGCCGACGCGCCGAAGGTCGCCAACGAGTGCCTCAGCCGCCTTCGCCACCGTATGGGACAGGAACTCGGTCTGGCAGACCCGAACCTGATGGCGTTCGCGTGGGTGGTGGACTTCCCGCTGCTGGAATGGGACGAAGACGAAAAACGCTGGAACCCCTCGCACCACCCGTTCACCTCTCCCCGCGAGGAAGACATCCCCCTGTTGGAGACCGACCCAGGCAAGGTGCGCGCCAACTGCTACGACCTCGTATGCAACGGCAACGAACTCGCCAGCGGCAGCATCCGAATCCATCGGCGCGACCTGCAGGACAAGATTTTCCACCTGCTGGGCTACTCCGACGCCGAGATTCAGGAGCGGTTCGGGCATCTGCTGGAGGCGTTCGAGTACGGCGCGCCCCCACATGGCGGGATTGCCCCCGGCATCGACCGCCTCGTGATGCTGCTGGCAGGCGACGAGACGATACGGAATGTGATTGCCTTCCCCAAAAACACGGCAATGGTAGATTTGATGTTTGGCGCGCCCGCGCCTGTGAGCGAGCCGCAGCTTCGCGAACTGCACCTACAGATTGTGTTGGACGATGACGATTGAAGGACGCGCGCCCGCGAAGTTGAACCTCACGCTGGAGGTGTTGGGGCGTCGCGCAGACGGCTATCACGAAGTCGCCAGCGTCATGTACACGCTGAGCCTGTGCGACGCGCTGACGCTGGAGCTGCCCCCGCCTGAACGACTTGACCCCGCGCGTGGCGAGTTTCACATCGTGGAGGCGTCCGACAGCCCGCCTCTGCGCGACGCCATCCCGACCGATTCGCGCAATCTGGTGTGGCAGGCGGTGGCGCGGTTTGTTGCCCTCACCCCCAGTCCCTCTCCCGCTGCGTGGGAGAGGGGAGACGCGCGCCAACACTTTTGGAGTGCTGAAGCGTCAGCTTCAGCGGCTTGCGGAAGCTCCGCTTCCGCACTCCATATCCCCCTCTCCCGCGTGGGGGGAGAGGGGGACACAGGGGGGGAAGGCAATCCCTCGTGGCACGCGACACTTCTCAAACGCATCCCGTCGCAGGCTGGGTTGGGTGGGGGCAGCAGCGACGCCGCGTGCGCCCTGCGCCTGCTTAACCAGTGGGCGGCGCGGTACGAGCGCGCCCTCTCGGACGACGCGCTTCACACCCTCGCCAGCGAGTTAGGCGCGGATGTCGCCTTCTTCCTAAATGGTGGGTGCGCCCTCGCAACGGGCAAGGGCGAGCGTCTCCAGCCTCTGCCGACGCTGCCCCCCTTCTGGTGGGTGCTGGCGAAGCCCTACGGGGCAGGCGTCCCCACAGGCTGGGCGTATGCGCAACTCGGACGCGGCGCACACAACCCTGCGGTGCGAGCCGAGCACACCGAACGCCTCGTGCGCCTGCTGCCGACCATCCGCACACCCCATGACCTTGCGCCCCTGCTGCACAACGATTTCGATGCGCCCATCCTGCAAGCCATCCCCGCGCTGGCGGAGCTGCGCATGCTTCTGGAACAGGGCGGCGCACTGCGCGTCATCCTTTGCGGCAGCGGTGCAGCACAAGTTGCCTTGTGTGAGTCGGAAAACCACGCCAAAACCCTCGCCAAAACGCTTTTCCGTCAGAATTACTGGGCAGTGTGGGTGCGGAACACTTGACTCGCTGGGTGAGATGGTGTATAATTCGGCTGCTTGCATTTAGGCAGGCTAATCTCACCTTAGGAGGTCATACCATGAAAGGCTTCACTTTGTTGAGCGCGGTAGCGCTGACGACGATGGCGTTGACAGGCGTTGCTTTTGCGCAGAAGGCAGTTTCTGCGCCGACGCTGACCGAGGAAGGCGTCCGCACCGTCACCTTCACGGGACGCCCGACAGTCCACCGAATCGACCTGCGCGGCGACTTTTAGCCCGCTGGGTCAACCCCCGACCCTTATGTGTACCTGCAGACGATGTTCAGTCGCTGGAACGATGCTGGCGTAAGCGGTTTGTCGTTCTCCAGCTTTACAGGTGGGCGTACCCTTGGCGACGATGTGGTGCTGCTGGGCGGCGCGCCCGATCCTGGTTCTGGGTATAGCACGACAACCCCTGTCGCCTGTATCTCCGAGATTACCTTCGCCCTGTTTTCTGTAGACCCAACCGGTGGAAACTTAGAGTTGCGGCTGGATATCCACCCGTGGAATGGGCTGTTCGCTTCGGCAGCTGGCGCGTCCATCGCAAGTGGGACAGTTACGCTGAATATTCCGCCTGTAAGCAACCCACCTGGGTTTGCTATCTTCCTAATCACGGTTCCTGTGAGTCCCAGCTTGCCAGTGCCCAAGGCGTTCTAGGTGGCGGCTACTCCGAACACACTGAATTCCACGATTAATCTTGAATAACATCGGTCTTCTCATCGCCAACAGCACGCCTGGCAATGTTTCGATGTTGCCTGGGCGCGGCTACTTCCGCGCAACATCAACAACGACACCTGTTTTTACCAACATCACAGCAGGTTCCGTGTTTACAACGGCACCTCAAGGGTCATTCTACCTCGCTATTCGCGGCACGCACAACTTCGCAGGCACTGTGGATATGGGCGCGTTGAGTGGTCGCGCGAAGCCAAGCGACCCGCTTGCCTTCGAATTGGACGATGACCCTGCGGGCGACCCCGATGAAGGTATTGAGGAAGCCCTCCGCCGCAACATCGTCGATGTAGAGGTGGTCAACGACGCGGCGACACCGTTCACCTCGCGCTTCACCACCTACTTGGATGAGAACGGACGGTTCACACTGCCTGTGACCAACGGAATTGCCTCCATTACCGTGCGCCGTTGGGACAACGGGCTGAAGGTCACCTTCAACCGCCCTGCAGGTGGCTGGAGCACGGATGTGTGCAACCCGACGGTAGAGTCGCAGCAGATGACCTTCGGCGATGTGAATGGCGACGGCATCATCGACGATGCGGACTTGCTGGCAGTGCTGTTCGGCTTCGGCAGCAGCGAGTAAACCGTGTGGAGTGTGGTCTTGCAAGCCCCCTGCCCGCACGCGGGCGGGGGGCTTGGCGATTCTAATGCCGAAAGTGGCGAACGCCCGTAAACACCATCGCGACGCCGAGTTCGTTTGCAGCAGCGATGACTTCAGGGTCTTTTTTCGAGCCGCCGGGCTGCACAATCGCGCGGACGCCTGCCCGCGCCGCCAGTTCAACGCTGTCAGGGAAGGGGAAGAAGGCGTCCGACGCCAGCACTGCGCCGCGTGCGTGTTCGCCCGCCTGCTCCAGCGCAAGCCTGACCGACCCGACGCGGTTCATCTGCCCTGCGCCCACGCCGCGCACGACGCCCTCTTTGGCGACCACAATCGCGTTGGACTTCACATGCTTGACCACGCGCCACGCGAAGTGCAGATTGCGCCACTCACTCTCGCTGGGGATGCGTTCGGTGACGACCTGCAGCGTGTCGGGGTTCCAGTCCAGCGTATCGCGCTCCGTGTAGAGTACGCCCCCTGTGAGGCTGCGCAGGGCGTAGCCGCGCATCTGTTCGGGAGGCGGTAGCGTGCCCGTGCGCAGCAGGCGCACATTCTGCCCCCAGCCCTTGCGCTCCTGAAACACAGGCAGCGCGTCGGGGGCAAACTCAGGCGCGAGGACGACCTCGAAGAAGGCACCGGGCGCGACCATCGCCTCCGCCGCCTCGCGGTCGATCGGGCGGTTGCACGCGACAATTCCGCCGAACGCCGATACGGGGTCTGCCTCCAGCGCGCGCAGGAACGCCTCCGTAAGACTCTCACCCAGCGCGACCCCGCACGGGTTCGTGTGCTTGATAATCGCGCAGGCAGGCTCGGCGAACTCGCGCACCAGCTCCAGCGCGGCGTCGGCGTCCAGCAGGTTGTTGTACGAGAGTTCCTTGCCCCAGAGTTGCTCGGCGGTCGCGATGCAGCCTGCAGGCGCGAACGGCTCGCGATAGAACGCCGCCTGCTGATGTGGGTTCTCGCCGTAGCGCAGGCGTTGCACGAGGCGGAAGGTCGGCGTGAGGCTTTCGGGCAGCGCGCCGTCGGGGCCGTAGCGGCGGAACCAGTCGGCAATCAGCGCGTCGTACTCGGCGACATGGGCAAACGCGCGATACGCCAGCAACGCGCGCGCCTCGCGGGTCAGCCCGCCCGCCTGCAACCGCTCCAGCACCCAGCCGTAGTCTGTGGGGCGCACGACCACCGCCACATGCTCGAAATTCTTCGCCGCCGCGCGGATTAGCGTCGGTCCGCCGATGTCGATCTGCTCAATCTGTTCGGCTTCGGACGCGCCTGCCCGCAACGCCTGTTCAAACGGGTACAGGTTCACCACGACCAACTCGATGGGCGTGATATTCAGTTCGCGCAGGGTCTGCTGGTGGTCGGGCAGGTGGAGGTTCGCCAGCAGCGCGGCGTGGATGCGCGGGTGCAGCGTCTTGACGCGCCCGTCCAAGATTTCGGGGAAGCCTGTCCAGTCGCTGGCTTCCTGCACGGGCAAGCCCCACTCGCGCAGGGCGCGCGCCGTGCCCCCTGTGGAGAGGAACTCGAAGCCCAGCGCGTGCAGCCCGCGCACGAACGGCTCCAGACCGCCCTTGTCCGAGACGCTGACGAGTGCGATTCGCGGCATGCGAACAGGATACCTTATGGATTCGCGCTGCGTCGGAAGAAGCCCCCGCCGCCGCCCCGACGCCCGCCGCGAAAGCCCGTGCCCTCCTCGCCGATAATGTGCAGGAACGCCAGGCACATCTCGTCCTGCGTGCGCTCGCCCCAAGTCACATCCTTGGGCGGCTTGTTGGGGTTGTTCGGGTTCTTCTCCGAGTTGTCATAGAAGGCGTAGACCGTCACGCGCGTGCCCCGCGGCAGTTTGACAGGCGTTTTGTAGTGGTAGGTGTCCTGCCACTTGAAATCCCAGTCGTTGATCCAGATGAGGGTCTTCTTTGTGCCGTCGGGTAGTTCCGCTTCGAGGCGCATTTCGCGTCCCAGCAGGTGCATATGGGGCGTGATGGCGACCACTTCCACATCGCGCGGGGCAATCCACATCGCGCGCACCTCGTGCCGCTCCGCGCCCGCAGGGATGCGGAAGATGGGGTTGATCAGCCACGCGATGCCCACTGGCTGCGGGTTCGGTTTCTTCTCAAGGTAGATGCCAACGCGCGTGCGGTCTTTTTCGGGCTTGCCTGTGCGATAGTAGTGAATCTGCAGCACGACATCCGCGCCTTTGGGCAGGCGATAGCCCGTGCCGTCGGGCAGCACGCTGGGCGTGAAGCCTGGCGCCCAGCCGCCCAGCATCCCCGCAGGGATAAAGCCTGGCCAGCCGAACGCCTCGTAGCCTGGCTTGGGGTCGGCAGCGTCCAACTGGCGCGCCGTGCCCGTCGTGTCCAGAAACACAATCACATGGTGTACCGTGTTGCGGTTGCCGGGCTGGATGTCAATCGCCCGTACAAACACATCTTCGTCGAAGTTGGTCGGGATGACAAAGTGGCGGTACTCGTCCTCGCCTGTGGGACCGATTTCGTACTCGACGGGCATCTCGAACACGATGTCGGGCTCGCCCAGCGTCCAGCCGTTGCTGAACTTGCGGGGCGGGGGCATGTCGTTCGGGTCGCCCATCGGCGCGCCCGTCTCCGCCCACTGCAAAATCATGGCAATCTGCTCATCGGTCAGCCGTCGCTCGCCCTGAAACTCGCCGTAGCCATGCACGGGTTTCCACGGAGGCATCTGGCGCGCCTTGACGACCGCCGCAATCTCCTTGCGCCAAGTGTAGGCGTCGCGATAGGTCATCAGCGAGAAGGGCGCGACCTCGCCAGGGCGGTGGCACGGCTGGCAATACTCCTGCAGGATTGGCGCGATGTGCTTGGCGTAGGTGATGGGCGCGCTCGCGGCGGCTTCCTCGCGGAAGCGGATCGTGCAGCCGAAGGTCTCAGCGGAGGCGACCTTCACCGACTTGCCCGCCAGCACGGCATCGAGCGCGTCTTTCAGGTAGTGCGTGCGCACGCGCGTCTCGTAGCGGTTGTCGTCTATCGCGCCGCGATAGCGCAGCAGCATCTTTTTGTCTACCAGCACGGCTTGCGGGGTCATCGTCGCGTCCAGCGCACGCGCCAGCGCGCCGTCGGGGTCATGCACTGCAAGCGGCTTCAGCCCATACTCGCGCACATGCTGCACCACCGCCTCGCGCGTGTCGTCGTAGTTCGAGTAGACCAGGAACACCTGCACGCCCTTCTTGCGGTAGGTCTCGTACAGTTGGTTGATGCGCACGGTGTAGCGCTGCGCGGCAGGGCACTTCGTGGCGGTGAAGATAAAGACAACAGGCGCGCGCTGGGTCAGTCGGCTCAGCGTGTAAGTGCGTCCCTGCAAGTCGGTAAACTCAAGGTCGGACACGCGGCGGTTGACCACGCCCGATTTCGGCGCTTCGGTCAACACGCGATGCTTCAGCGTCACGGTACGCTCGGCGGATTGGTCGTAGAAACTCGGCGCGGCGTTCCAACTCAGAACGCCCAGTCCACTGATTAACCCCAGCATCCATACGGCTCTCATTTTGTCATCCCCGTGCGCCAGACTGACTAACTGGCGATTCAGTATACCCTACTTGTAGACGCAACTTTCGCGCCAGTGTTCTGTGCTACCTTAGCCAGATGGGGGCAACCAGCGGCAGTTGGTCGCGTCGCACGCCCTTCAGGTGGTCGGGCACGCGCACGCTCACGGGCGAGAGGTCGCCCCGCGATTCGGGCGCGCCGCCGTAGGGCGATTGTCCGCCGTCATCGACGCGGTTCTCGCTCACCGAATACAGCAGGAACCCGAAGCGCGGGTCGGTCTTGTAGACGAACGGCTTGCCCGAAAACGGGTCTATGATCATCTCGCCGAGTTGCAACGCCTCCAGCGAGGCGGGGTACTTGCCCGTGCGCTGTTTGTGCAGGCGTATCGCCGCTGTGCAGCCCACCAGACGCATTATCGCGACCTCGCCTGCCTCTTTTACACTGGCTTGCATATGAATGGGCACTAACAGCGCATTAATCGGGTGGCGTATCTCCTTCTCTATGTCCTCCGCAGCGCGATTAGGACGCTCGGCAAAGGGGCGTTTTAGTTCCTCAATCGCGCGCTGCATCAGGCGGTGGTACTCTGGTAGCGCGGTCTTGACCATCAGGCGACCCGCAAGCACGCTGGATGCGCGGGTTCTCTTTCCTGTTTGGGCGTCGTTGGAAGCAACCTTGCTGTAGTCGTTGCGCCCTTCAGCAATATCGCGGTGGACGCTCAGCCCGAAGTAGTATTCCTCCTGCATGCACTTCCACAGAGGCGTGCGCCGTTTTTCGTAGTCGCGGGCGAGTTTCAGCAGGGCTTCCAGCGCGGCGCGGTCTTGAATGCGCGGCAGCTCCTCGCGAATGGGCTGCAACGCGATAGCGTGGATGGCTGTGCCGACGAGGTAGTGGATCAGCGGTCCGCCGTTGCGTGCCTGCTCGGCAAGGCGGCTCAGGCGGTCGGCGCGTGCAATCGCTGCGCGATAGCGCTTCTGGCGCAGTTCCTCGCGCATCAGGTACGCTTCGGCGCGCGCAATTCGGCGCATCCCTGCCAGTTCAGGGAACGGCGTATCCGCGCTGCGCTCGGCGCTGACCACGCTGGGGCGTTGCACCAGCCGCTCATAGCGACGCAGGTACGGCTCCATGCGTTGCAGGTAGTAGGCGCGGTCGGCGGCGGAAAGCGGCTGCCCCGCAGCAACGGCATCCTCAATCTGCTTGAACCGCGCGTCGTTCTCGAATCGATCGCGCAACTCCCACCCCATTTGGTGATATTCGGGGTAAGCGTTGTTGGGCGGCAGTTGGCGCGGCGGAATCTCAATTTTCGGCGGCGTGACTGCCCACACCAGCACACCGATGCACAGCACCAGCACGACGCCAAACAGCACCCCACAACCAATCAGCCACTTGCGCATAGACGCGCGATTCACCACGACGGACGCGATTCCTGCCCGCCGTTTGGGGTACACTTCCCCTGCTATGAAGTGCCCTGTGTGCAACACGGAACTGCAGATGACGACGCGGGCGGGCATCGAAATCGACTACTGCCCGACCTGTCGGGGGGTATGGTTGGATCGCGGTGAACTGGACAAGATTATCGAGCGGCATGTGCGGGAAACTCAGAGTTTAATGCGAGGCGCGCCGCCTGCCTACACGCCCAAACCGCCCGCGCCTACGCCCCCACCCCGCCCGCACGCACGCCCCCAGCCGCGCTACGAAGACGATGATGACGACTATGACCCACACCACAAGCGCAAGCGACGCAAAAAGCGCGGCTGGCTCGAAGACCTGTTCGACATCTTCGATTGATCGGGACGCTTAGACGCCTGCACACTCTAAGAATACTGCTATGCGGAGCTTTGCAAACGCCTATTCAGATCCAAGCGCGCCCCCACCCCAACCCTCCCCGCACGCGGGGAGGGAGTCGCGATTCCTCCCCCGTTCACGGGGGAGGTTAGGAGGGGGGCGTGTTGGAAAATTGATGCATAAGCACTTACCAATTGTCAGGGCGCACCTCACAAAAACAGGAGCGATTGACGACCCCCTCCTTAAGGTTCCCCCTGCAGGCAGGGGGAACCGAATGGGCGCGCGGCTTGGTTCCCCTCGCGAAGTGGGGGGAACCTGCAGGAGAGGGGCAAAAACAAACTCTGTCCACTCGACATGCGTCAGGGGCTTCACCCTTATCGAACTGCTCGTCGTAATTGCGATTATCGCGATACTGGCGGCGATCCTGTTTCCTGTGTTTGCGCAGGCGCGCGAGCGGGCGCGGCAGACGCAGTGCCTGTCGAACGCGCGGCAACTCGCGCTCGCCGTGCAAGCCTACCTGCAAGACCATGAGGAGGCGTTCCTACCTTCCACGAACTACGCCGTGCCGACCAGCATCCCAGAGCGCATCTGGACGCGCGTGATTCAGCCCTATGTGCGCGACACGGGGATATTTATCTGCCCCAGCGCGCAGCGGGCGAGCTTCCCTGCAGATTGGGCGCAGCGGGGCGTGGGGTCAATCGGCTACACGGCGGCGACAGCGTATGACCCGCAGGAGATCGAAGGCTTCGCGACGCCTGTCTACTTGGCGCAGATGGAGGAGCCTGCCCGCACGCCGATGTTCGGCGACACACCCAGCGGTCCGACCGCCGAGAAGTATCGCGGCTATGTGTTCGACCCGTATGTGGGCGAGACGAACCCGCGCGACCCGCGCCTCAGCCCGCCGCTGGTCGCCGACCGCGACTTGGTGCGCGAGTTGAACCACCTGCCGCCCGCGCGCCTGAAGCCGCTGTACGCCCGCCACTTCGCCACAGGCGACAATCGCGGGCTGGCGACGCTCATCTTCGGCGACGGGCACGCCAAGGCATACTCTGCCGCGTCGATTTTGGCGCAAGATGGGGGCGCGAACCTCATCTGGCGGTTTCGGTAGCCCTTACAGCGCGCCCGCTTCAATCTGCTGGCGTATCCGCGCCATCAGCCGCGCGTAGAACGCCAAGTTGTGGTAGGTCGCCAGCCGAAAGGCGAGCAGTTCGCCCGCCCGAAACAGGTGGTGGATGTAGGCGAGGCTGTACCGCTGGCACACCCAGCAGTCGCAAGTGGGGTCAATCGGCTCGTCGCGCTCTTGGTACTGCGCGTTGCGTAGGTTGATGCGTCCCGTGCTGGTGAACACAGCATGGTGGCGCGCCAAGCGGGTCGGCAGCACGCAGTCGAACATGTCCACCCCGTGCTGCACGGCGTGCAAGATGTCGTCGGGCGCGCCGACGCCCATCAGGTAGCGCGGCTTATCGGCGGGCATGCGCGGGGCGACCAGCTCCACCACGCGCCGCATTTCCTCAACAGGCTCGCCGACCGACACGCCCCCAATCGCGTAGCCGGGCAAGTCCAGTTCGGTGATTTGCTGGAGGCTCATCAGGCGCAGGTCGTCGTACACCCCGCCCTGCAGGATGCCGAACAGCGCCTGCGCATTCGGTTGCGCCTGCCACGCCGCGCGACAGCGCAACGCCCAGCGGTAGGTGCGCTCCGTCGCGCGGGCGACCTCATCGCGGCTGGCGGGATACGGCGGGCACTCGTCGAACGCCATCATGATGTCGCTGCCCAAGTTGCGCTGGATCTGCACGGCGCGTTCGGGCGTGAAGCGATGCTCCGAGCCGTCGATGTGCGAGCGGAAGGTCACGCCGTCGTCGTCAATCTGGCGCAGAGGCGCAAGGCTGAACACCTGGAACCCGCCGCTGTCGGTCAGAATCGCCCGCTCCCAGCGCATGAAACGATGCAGCCCGCCCAGCCGCGCGATGCGCTCATCGCCTGGACGCAGGTACAAGTGGTAGGTGTTGCCCAGAATAATCTGGAAGCCGAGCTGCTCCAGTTCCTCTTGGCTGAGCGTCTTGACCGTCGCCTGCGTGCCGACAGGCATAAACACGGGCGTCTCGATGACCCCGTGCAGGGTGTGCAGTCGCCCCCGCCGCGCATGGCTGATGGGGGATGTATTCAAGACCTCGAATGAGAACGCTGTGTTCATGCGCTGTTGAGGGAGCGACTATCAACAAAAGCGGCAGTTGACAACCCCCTCCTTAAGGTTCCCCCTGCACGCAGGGGGAACCGAACCCCTGCGTGGTTCCCCTCGCGAAGCGGGGGGAACCTGCAGGAGGGGGGGAATTGATGAATTTCTGAACGCACAGTCTGCTCTACAAGCCAAATGGTCAGCGCACTATCAAGGTAGATTTGTCTCATCGCGCCACTCGGAGCGGAGCTGCATAATATAGTCGTCCACCTCTTCGGCGGTAGGTGGCTTATGCCCGCGTGCGCCCTGCCTCTCACGAATTGCTGATAATACTTCCTGCAGGCGTGCGACAGTGGGCGTGTCGGTTGGCAGCAATACCCGCTCCTCCATCGCCCACGCCGCGTATCCCAGGGCTTGGTAGATGTCTTCAGGCTCCAGCTCGTGCCACTCGCGCAGAATGTCGTCGATAGTCATGCCCGCACTGAGGTAGCCGAGAATGGATGCGACAGGAATTCGCAGCCCTCGAATGCACGGCTTGCCCATGCACTTGTTCGGATCGAGCGTAATTCGGTCAAACAGCGGGTGTCGTCGTTCCATGGGGATTGCCCTCCTGCCTCTCACTCATACACCCCCGCATAGACCGCCTGAATCACCTCGTGGGGGGTGGTGATGCCGCGCAGCACCTTGTCGCGCCCGTCGTCGAGCATGGTGCGGTAGCCCTCCTTGACGGCGATCTGCATGATTTGGTCGCTGGAGGCGCGGTTGACAATCGCCTCGCGGATGGCGGGGCTAATGCGCAGTAGTTCGAAGATACCCGTGCGCCCGCGGTAGCCCGTGTTCATGCACTTGGGGCAGCCCTTGCCCATGAAGAAGCGCGCCTGCGCCAGCCACTCCTGCGGGATTTTGAGCGCGGCAATCTCGTCGGGCGTCGGCTGATAGGGCGCGCGGCAGTCGGGGCAAATCACGCGCACCAACCGCTGCGCCATCGCGCACTGCAAAGTCGCCGCAATCAGGTAGTCCTCCGCGCCCATGTCGATCATACGGCTGAGCGTCTCGATGGCGTTGTTCGTGTGCAGTGTAGACAGCACCAAGTGCCCCGTGAGCGCGGCTTGGATGCCAATCTGCAGCGACTCGCGGTCGCGAATCTCGCCGATCATAATCACATCGGGGTCGTGGCGCAGCATCGCCCGCAACGCTCGCGGGAAGGTAATCTTCTCCGTCACCTGCACCTGCATCACATTGTCGGGGAACTCATACTCGACGGGGTCTTCGACCGTCACGATGTTGCGATGCACGCGATCGAGCGTGTGCAGCGAGGCGTAGAGCGTGGAGGTTTTGCCTGAGCCTGTGGGACCCGTGACGACGAGCATGCCGTAGGCGACCTGCAGGGCGCGTCGCCAGTGCGCCATCACATCCTGCGGCATGCCCAGCGAGTCGAGTTTGACCTGCATCTTGGCGGGGTCGAGGATACGCATCACGATGCGCTCGCCGTTGAGGGTCGGGATGCACGACACGCGCGCGCTCAGCCGCCTGTCCAGATACTCCATGTCGATGCGCCCGTCTTGCGTGTCGCGCTTCTCGTCCAGGTGCAGGTTCGCCGCCAGTTTGACGCGGCTGATCATCGCTTGGATGAGGTCGGGCTGCGTGACGACCTCGTGTTCGTGCAGCACGCCGTCGATGCGGAACCGAATGCGCAGCGCGTTGTGTTCGGGGTGCATGTGAATATCGGACGCGCCCGCCTCGAGCGCTTGGATGAACATCTGGTCGACGCGCTGCACTGCCAGCGAGAGTTCCTCGCCGCCCATCTCGCGCGACACGCCCGCATGGCGCATCAGAATCCGAAACATCCGCCCAGAACCGCGCATCCCGTACATCACGAAAGCCTCCGAAACGCTTAGACGCTTGTGGACGCGAGAAGTATACCCCTTACAGCGGCTCGCTCCAGAGCGCGCTGACGGGAATTGCCCACAGCCGCTCGCCCATCGGCAGGCTCCGTTCGCCCGTGTAGAACACGACGCCCAGCCGAAACCGTTCGGGCACTGCGCTTTGCAGCCAGCGCAGCCCGCGAAAGTCGCCTGCGTGGAGCGTGCTGCGCCACTTGACCTCCACGCCGACCAGTTCGCCCTGCGCCGACTCCAGCACGAAGTCCACCTCGATGCCCTTGTCCGTGCGCAGGTGATACAGGCGCGTCTGCGCGTCGCCACAGTGGATGTGCTTGAGCAGTTCCATCCCGACGAAGTTTTCCAGCAGTTTGCCCGCGTAGGTCGGCTCGCGTTCCAGCCGCGTCTCGTCGAAGCCCGCGAGCGCGACTGCCAGCCCCGTGTCGTTGAGCATCAGTTTGGGCGCTTTGAGCAGCCGCTTGCCGAGATTGGCGTACCACGCGGGCACGGGATGCGCCACGAAGAGGTTCGTCAGCAGGCTCAGGTAGCGGCTAAGGGTCGCTTGGGCGACGCCCGTCTCGCGCGATAACCCTGCGATGTTCGCCGTTGCGCACGGGTTCGCCGCCAGCAGGCGCAGCAGCGTCAGCACGGCGTCCTGACGCTCCACCCCGCCCAGCGTCTGCAGGTCGCGCGTAATCAGCGCGTCGGCGTAGCTGCGCAGCCACTCGGCGCAGGCAGCTGGGTCGTCGAGCGCAACCGCGACGGGGTAGCCCCCGCGCGTGAGTCGCGCCGTCAAGTCCGCCGCGTCGGGATAGCGTGCGCTGGTGGGCGGTTCCGCGAACGCTTGCGCAACCCAGTTGACTGCGCTGCCCGCTATCTCCGCCTGCGCGAGGGGCAGCAACTGCAGCGCGACCATCCGCCCCACCATCGCGTCGGCGACCTGCGCGTTCGCCAGCGGGCTGGCAGAGCCTGTAAGCAAAAACATGCCCGCCGCGCGCGACTCGTCGATGCGCATCTTGAGGACGGGCATCACTTCGGGCACAAGCTGCGCCTCGTCGAGGGCGGTTCCTGTTGGCAAGTTGCGCACGAAGCTGACGGGGTCGCGCTGCGCCGCCGTGCGCACGAGCGGGTCGTCGAAACTCACATAGTCGCGCAACACGCCCGCCTCCAAGAGTTGCTTTGCCAGCGTCGTCTTGCCCGTCTGCCGCGCGCCCTGCAGATACACCGCAGGCATCACGCCCAGCAACCGCTGCAGCCGTTCCGTCAGACAGCGCGTGAACATCGTGGGGGGAATTCTACCCATGCGCTAAGTGAAAATCCTCAGTTTGGCTGAGGATTTTCACCCAAGCACAGGCAAGGCACGAATTTCGCCCCAAACCCCGACAGGAAAACCCCATCCCCGCGCCGAACCGTCGAAGCGTTAGGTGGGACTATGGATCGAACGCAACAGATGGGACCGTTGAGCGACCCGCAGCGCACGCAGGCGATGCAGATGCCCGTGTTAGACCCCAGCCGCACGCAGGCGATGCCGCACCTGATGGGCGCGCCCGCGCAGCCGTCGCTGAGCATGGAGGTCGTGCTGGGACGCAAGTACGCGCTGGCGCAAAGCATCGCCCGCGAAGGACTGCTGACCATCATCCGCGCGGTGCAGACCGCCGCAGGACGCGCCCCGCTGAACCTTTGCCTCGTGTTAGACCGCAGCGGCTCGATGGAAGGTGCGCCCTTCGAATTCGCTAAGCAAGCCTGCGCCTACCTCGTCGACCAACTCACCGAGCAGGATGTGCTGTCGATCGTCACCTTCTCCGACACGGTCGATGTCGTGATGCCCCCGCGCAAAATCGTCAACAAGCAACTGGTCAAAGACCACATCATGCGCCTGACAGTCGGCGACACGACCAATATCTATGACGCGCTGGTGGTGGGCACGCAGCAGGCGACTTCGGTGAACCTGCCAGGCTACCAGACGCACCTCATTCTGCTGACGGACGGCGAGCCGACAGTGGGCATCAAGGACTTCTCGACGATTGTGAGCGCGGCGGCGCGCGCCAAAGAGTTCGGCTTCCACATCACCGCGCTGGGCTTCGGACCCGACTACAACGAGGAACTGCTGGCGGGCATCGCACGGCGCAGCGGCGGCAAGTATTACTACATCGACCAGCCCCAGCGCATCCCCGAAGTGTTCCAGCAGGAGCTGGTGCGCCTGATGACGGTTGTCGCCCGCAACCCGAAACTGGAGGTGCACCTCGCGCGCTGGGTGCAGGTGCGCCAGGCGTTCGGGGGCGAGCTGCAACTGCAAGGGCGCACCGCAACGCTGAGCCTCGTCGACGCCGAGCGCGGCAGCACGCTGAATCCCGTCTTGGAGCTGGAGTTCCCAAACCATCCCGCAGGCGTCTACCGCATCGCGAAACTCACCCTGCGCTGGGAGGACATCGTGACGGGGCGCGTCGAGACCGCGACCGCCGACGCCCTGCTGGAGTTCACGACCGACCCTGCGCTGGCGAACCAGCCGCAAGACCCGCGCGTCGCCAACGAGCTGCAGGTCGCCGTCGCCTCCCGCGCACTGGAGAAGACCATCATGGGCATGCGGGCGCACCAACTCGATCGCACGCAGGCGCTGGCGGAGCTGCAACGCACGCAGGCGATGCTGCTTAGTCAAGGGCGCACGCAAGAGGCGCAGGAGGTCACGCAAGCCATCCGCGCCCTGCAAAGCCAAGACGCCAACACCGCCGAGAAGACGCTGATGGGCACGCTGGTCAATCTGGAGCAGGGCAAGCGCGAAGGGTGATGGAATTACCCCCTCCTGCAGGTTCCCCCTGCAAGCAGGGGGAACCAAGCGGCGCGTCGCGAAGCGGGGAAACTCGAACCCGCGCCTTGTGCGGTTCCCCTCGCGAAGCGGGGGGAACCTACGGAGGGGGCGATCGCAAACTCTGACTGCGCGGTTGGTATCATCAGCCGCACATGCGCAAATCACAGAGCCAAAGGGGAGGACATCTGTCTTATGCCAACACGCAACCTATCGCAAGCGGAGTTTCTGAAGGCATTGCAGGCGCGAGCGGGCGTGCGCTACAACGCCCCGCCCCGACTCGTGCTGGCGTTCTACTACGGCTGGTACGGCGCGCCTGAAGTGTCGGGCAAGTGGCTGCACTGGGAGGGCGTCGACGCCAAGCGCAAGCACATCGCGACCTCCACGCACTATCCCGTACTCGGTGCCTACGATTCCAACGACCCGAAGGTCATCGAACAGCACTGTCAGTGGGCGCGCGCGGCGGGGCTGGACGGCTTCATCTATTCGTGGTGGGGTATCGGCGGCTACGAGGAGAAGCCCCTGCCGCGCCTGCTGGACGCTGCGCAGCGACATCGCCTCAAGGTGTGCTTGTATTACGAGCAGGTTCCCCAGCCAGGCGACCCGCGCAGCGTGCTGCCCGACCTGCGCCACATCTTGCGAGAGTTCGCCAAGCACCCCGCCTACCTGAAAGTGGACGGGCGTCCCGTGCTGTTTGTGTACGGGCGCGCGATGGAGCAACTCAGCCTGTCGCAGTGGGCGTGGGCGCTGGAGACCCTCCGCGCGGAGTTCCCGCCTGGGGTGTGTGCAATCGGCGACTCGCTGGGGCGCAGCGCGGCGCGCGTGTTCGACGGCATCCACACCTACAACCCCGTCGGCGTGCTGGAGAACAAGCCCCTGAGCGCGATTCAACCGACGCTGGAGGCGCACTACCGCGAGGCGATTCAAACAGCGGGCGAGCTGGGGCGCATCGCCTGCGCGACCATCATCCCTGCTTACGACGACACCAAGATCCGCAAGCCTGGCATCCGCACCGACCGCTTCGGCGGCGAGGCATACCGCAAGCAGTGGGACGCCGTGCTGTCGCTGAACCCCGACTGGGTGCTGATTACCAGTTTCAACGAGTGGCACGAGGGGAGCGAAATCGAGCCGTCGGTGGAGCATGGCGAGCGCGAGGTGCGCACGACTGCCGAGTACGCGCCGCGCTTCAAGCGACTGCCCGAACGCCCACGCATGGCGACGCCGCTGACCGCACTGACAGGCGAAGCCGTCGCCGCCCTGCGCCGCGCGTGGGAAAGCAAGACTATCGGTATTCTGCCCGACGCGCAGTCGGAGGCGTTGTTCTGGCTGCTGCAGGTCGGGCTGCCCGTAGAGGCGTTGGAGTACGCCGATATGGTCGCCCCGAATCGGCTGACGCCGACGCGCTACGCCGCGCTGGTGTACGCAGGCGGCGAGAGCTACCGCGCAAGCGTCAACGCGCCCGATGATGTGGATCGCGCGCTGGAGGCGTACCTGCAGGCGGGGGGCGTGCTGCTGGCGTTGCCCAGCGCGCCGCTGCCGTTCTATTACGCCGACGGCAAGGCAGTGAACCGCGCGGGCAAGTTCGGGCTGCCGATTGCCGTCAGCGCAGAGCCCCCCGAAGCGGGCAAGACGGGCTTCGAGACGCCGCCCACGCAGGGCATGCAGTTCCGCTGGAACCGCACCGCGTTGCCGCGCGTGGGCGACGCGCCGTTGCCGTTCCCTGCAGGCGGCGATATGCGCTGGCGACCCGCCTTGCGCACGCTGGCGCGCCCCGACGCTAACTACACCCCACTGGCGACGCTGTACGACGCGCAGGGACGCAACTGGGGCGACGGCGCAGTCTGGATTCGCTACCCCAGCGGCGGGGCGGTCGGCTATGTCTGGTTCCGCCTGCTGGAGACGCCCTACGCGCCTATCCTGTTGGCAAGCCTGTTTGAGCGCGCGGCACAGAGGCGTTAGTCCGTCTGCAGGTTGCGGAACCGTTGCGCCGTGTGGTCTAAGTGCAGCAGCAGCGTCTGGTACGCCTGCTCGATGCGCTGGCGGATTTGTTCGGCTTTGGCGCGTTCGGGCGAGCCGTCGGGGAAGCGGGTCGGGTCGCTGCGGGCGATGAGGTCGCGATAGGCGCGGCGCACCTGTGCCAACTCCGCACCGTCGGGCAGCCCCAGCACGCGATAGGCGCGGCTGACGGCGGTCTCGCTCGCCTGAGTGGCGGAGCGTGCCGACCCCGCAGGTGCGTCGGGCGTCTCGAATCGGCGCGTCGGGTCAAGCGCGTCCTGCAACTCCTGCGCCGCTGCCGACTCCGCCGTCTCCTCGCGAATCACCTGCTCGACGCGCTCCACCAGCTCGCCCCAGTGCGCTTTCACCAATCGCGTAATGCGCCGTCCCAACGCCATCTCAGAGTTCCCCCTGCAGCCCGAAGGCGACGAATTCGATTGTACCCGCTTTGCCGCGCAGGGCGAAGTTGAGTCGGATACGCTCGCCTGCAGGTTGCTGGAGCGCGATACGCCAGCTGAGTCGCTCAGCGGCGGTCTGGTACGCGGCGGCAAGTTCGGGCTGCAGCGGTAGGTTGCGCAGCTGCACCCGTGCCGCCAGCCAGTGGGTCGCCCCGGTGCGCTTGCCCTCGCTGTAGAGCCACTCCAGCTGCACGGGCGCGCTGCCCAGCGTCAGCACATAGTCCGCGCCGTAGAGCGTCTCGTAGCCGTCAGGCGAGCGCGGGCGTTCGGGCAGTTCCCACAGGGCGAAGGCGTGCGGGTCGGTTCCGAAATGGCGTCCTACGCCTGCCGAGACGCCTCCGCGCGCCGTGCCCACCCGCACATAGAGCCCCTGCTGCCGTTCCGAGCCGTTATACAGATACGCCACGCGCATGGGCAACTCGCCAATCGCGAACTGCGCAGGCGATTGCACCGCCAGCACGCTTTCGTTGAGTAGCAGCCCCGCCCCGAACGGCGCGTAGAACTTGCCGACGCGCCAGCCCTCCAACCGCTCGATGTACGCCTCGTCCAGCCCTGTGCGCGTGCGGTCGCCGCCGAGGTTTTGTAGCCGCTGCGCCACATACGCCCCGTAGCCCGCCTCGTGATAGAGCTGCAGGTACACCACCGAGTGGCGCGCGAGGTCGTCGTACCAGCGCAGGGCAGTGGTGCGTTCGTCCGCCCGCGCCTGCAGGTTCACCCGCGCCCCGAAAAAGACCGTCGGATACTGCGCCCACAGCGCGCCCGTTAGCAGCAGACCCGCTGCCACACACCACACTCGCATCGTGCGGGATTGTACCTGACGCGCCTGCGCTGGGGGTATGATTCCAAGCGATGGACGCACGGGCAGCGATTGAGCAGGCGAAAGCGCGCGGCGACCGCGCCTTTTTCGAGCGTGCCCTCGACGAAACGCGCGGCGTCAAAGCAATCCTGCAGACGCTTGAACAGTTGGGGCGGCTGCCAACCGATTTTGACCCTGCGCCCCTGATGCGCCTGGCGACCCACCCCCACGACGAGGTGCGGATGCAGGCGGTCAAAGCACTGGCGCGGCTGGAGAACCCCGCGCTGCTGCCGTTTTACCGCGAACGCCTCGCACAGGAGCAAGCAACGCTGGTGCGACGCGAACTCGCCTCCGCCGTCGGGCGACTGCGCGCGTCAGAGGCAATCCCCACGCTGACTGACCTCCTGCACGACCCCGACCCGAAAGTCGTGCTGCAAGCCATACGCGGGCTACTCTGCTTCGGCGAGCAGGCGACGGTTCAGGACGCCCTGCGCGATCTGGCGACGCACCCCAACGAGCTGGTGCGCCATGCGGTGCAGCGCGCCCTTGCGCCCCAACACGCGACACCCGCCACGCGCCCCCACCCGCACAGCCCCGACGCCCTCAAGAACCTTATGGTGTGCGGGGATGTGCTGCAGGTGCTTCGGCATGTGCCCGACGAATCGGTACACCTGACCTTCACCTCGCCACCGTACTACAACGCCCGCGACTACACGCTGTACCCCAGCTACGAGGCGTACCTTGACTTCCTGACGCAGGTGTTCCGCGAGGTGCATCGCATCACTAAAGAGGGGCGGTTCTTCGTGCTGAACACCTCGCCTGTGCTGATTCCGCGCATGAGCCGCCAGCACGCCAGCAAGCGATATGCTATCCCCTTCGACATCCACCCGCGCATCACCGAGTTGGGGTTCGAGTTTATCGACGACATCATCTGGGTCAAGCCTGCGCCCAGCGCGCGCAACCGAAACGGCGGGTTCTATCAGCACCGCAAGCCGCTGGGCTACAAGGCGAACTCGGTGGTGGAGTATGTGATGGTCTACCGCAAGGCGACAGACAGGCTGATTGACTGGAACATACGCCAGTATCCTGAGGCTGTGGTGGAGGCGAGCCGCGTGCTGGACGAGTACGAGCCGACGAACCTCTGGCAGATTGCTCCCGCCGCTGACCCCGTGCATCCTGCAGTGTTCCCGTTGGAGCTGGCGTCGCAGGTGGTGCGCCTCTACTCGTACAAGGGCGACTTGGTGTTCGACCCGTTCGCAGGGCGGGGCACAGTTGGGCGCGCCGCGCTGCTGCACGAACGCTACTACTTCCTGACCGAGAAGGAGCCTGCCTATTTCGAGTACGCGCAGAAGGTGATTACGGAGGGAAGCTTGCTGTGCCTTGATTTCCCGCCACGATTCGTGGGGATTGAGGCGTTCGAGCAGATGCCGATTGCGACAATTGGTAGGTATGCTGTTGTTCACAAATGATTGTGGTATAATCACGCTATTCTAAGGAGAGACGCGATGAACATCGTCTACTTGGACTTGGAGACGAAGTATCTGGCGGATGAAGTGGGCGGTTGGGACTACATCGACCGCTTGGAGCTGGCGGTTGCGGTGACCTACAGCACGGCGCGCGGCGACTTCGCGCACTACACCGAAGACACGGTCGGCGCGCTCATCGACGAACTCAGCCAAGCGAACCTCGTGGTGGGCTTCAACCTGCTGCGCTTCGACTACACCGTGCTGCGCCCCTACACGACGCACAACCTGCACCAACTGCCGACGCTGGACATCCTGCAGCATCTGTACCGACGACTGGGGCACAGGGTGAAACTCGACTCCTGTGCGCGGGCGACGCTGGGCGTGACCAAAAGCGGCGACGGCATCCAGTCGGTGCAGTGGTTCCGCGCAGGGCACATCGACAAGGTCATCCGCTACTGCGAGCAGGATGTGGACATCGTGCGCCAGCTGCACGAGTACGGACGCACGCACAAGCACATCTACATTATGGACGGCAGGCTGCGTCGCCCTGTGCAGGTGAGCTGGTAGGCGCGTTAATGAATCCTTAACGCCCGCGCGAGGTATGGTTAACAACCATGATTCGGCTGCTGAAAACGGAGATTCCTGAAGTGCGCCCCGTGGTGCGCACGGCGCCGCTGCCCGACGACGCCGACGACCCCGCGATTTGGGTTCACCCCCGCGACTCGCGCCTGAGCCTGATTCTGGGCACGAACAAGGCGCGCGCGCCGCGCGGGGCAATCGGCGTGTACGACCTCGGCGGGCGCATGCTGCAACGAATCGACGGGATTGACCAGCCGAACAATGTCGATGTCGCCTACGGGTTTGCGCTGGGGCGCGAGCGCGTCGATATCGCCGTTGCGACCGAGCGGTACGCCAGTCGCCTGCGCATCTTTCGGATTGACCCCGCGCGCCGACGGCTGGTGGACATCACCGACCCAGAAGGCGCGCGCGTGTTCGCAGGCGAATCGGGCGAGCGCGCGATGCCGATGGGAATCGCACTCTATCAGGCGGGGCGCGGCGAGGTGCATGCGATTGTCTCGCGCAAGTCGGGACCGAAGCAGGGCTACCTGCACCAGTATCGGCTGGCGGCTACGCGCGGCGGGCGCGTCGGCGTGCAACTCGTGCGGGCGTTCGGCGCGTTCAGCGGCGAGGGCGAAATCGAAGCCATCTGCGTCGACAGCGAACTCGGCTATGTCTACTACGCCGACGAGAATGTCGGCATCCGCAAGTATCACGCCGACCCGCGCATGCCCGAACGCGAGATTGCGCTGTTTGCGACCGACTACAAGGGCGACCAGGAGGGCATCGCCCTCTACGCGCCCCCGAACGGCGCGGGCTACCTGCTCTGCACCGAGCAGATTAAAGGCGGCAGCAAGTTGCACATCTACCCGCGCTTCGGGGTGCAGCGCACGCCGATTCTCACGGTGCAGACGGGCGCGGACGACACCGACGGGCTGGACGCCAGCGCACACAACTTCGGCGCGCCGTTCGAACAAGGGCTGGTCGTCGCCATGAACAGCGAAGGGCGCAACTTCTGGCTCTATCGCTGGGCGGACATCGAGCAGCTGCTCGCGAAACGCACACAGTAGAGCGGGTACAATCCCTGCGTGCGCGAGATTGAGCAGAGCCTTGCGCTGACCTATCGGCGATTGACCTACGCCAGCGCAGCGCTGATGGCAATCGGCTGGGTGTGGCATGTGCTGCGCGGCGACCAGACGAACTGGCTGATTACGCTGGGGCTGGGGCTGCTGCTGCTGACGCCGCTGCTTGCGCTGGCGCACCTGGCGTGGCTGGCGAAGCCGATGGATCGGCTGGCGGCGCGCTACAGCGTCATCGCCCTGATCCTGCTGGCGCTGGCGGTGTTGATTGGACTGCTGTTGGAGCGGCTGCGATGAGCCTGCCTGAATCGTTGCGGACGGAACTGGAGCGTATCGTGGGCGCGGACGGGGTGCTAACCGACCCCATCCAACTGCTGGCGTATGACTGCGACGCCTACACGATTGAGAAAGCCCTGCCGACGGCGGTCGTGCTGCCGCAGACGACCGAGCAGGTCGCGGCGGTGGCGCGTTTGGCGACCCGCGAAGGGCTGCCGATTGTGCCGCGCGGGGCGGGCACAGGACTGTCGGGCGGCGCGCTGGCGACGCAGGGCGGTATCGTGCTGGCGTTCAGCCGCATGACGCGAATCCTCTGGGTGGACACGCGCAACCGCCGCTTGCGGGCGCAAGCAGGCGCGGTGAACTACCAACTCACCAAAGCCGTGCAAGGCGCGGGACTGCACTTCGCGCCCGACCCCTCCTCGCAAGGCGCATGCACGATTGGCGGCAATGTCGCCGAGAACTCTGGCGGACCGCACACCCTCAAGTACGGCGTCACGGTGAACCACATCACGGGGCTGCAGGTCGTGCTGCCCGACGGCGAGGTCGCGGAACTGGGCGGCGACGAGGACGAACCCTACGGCTACGACCTCGTGGGGCTGCTGACGGGCAGCGAGGGCACGCTGGCAATCGTCACGGAGGTCACGGCGCGCCTGACGCCCAACCCGCAAGCCACGCGCACGCTGCTGGCGGTCTTCGAGACGCTGGAAGACGCCAGCCAGACCGTGTCGGACATCATCGCGGCAGGGATTGTGCCCGCCGCGCTGGAGCTGATGGACGCGCTGACGCTGCAGGCGGTAGAAGCCGCGTTCGGGTACGGCTTCCCGCTGGACGCGGAGGCGGTGCTGCTGATTGAACTCGACGGGCTGGAGGCGGAGCTGGACGGCGAGCAGGCGCGCGCACTGGAAATCTGCCAGCGCAACCGCGCCCGCGAGGTGCGCCGCGCGACCACCCCGCAGGAGCGCGCCAAACTCTGGGCAGCCCGCAAAAAAGCTATCGGCGCACTCGGCAGACTCGCGCCCTCCTGCGTGACCCAAGACGGCGTCATCCCGCGCTCCAAACTGCCCCAAGTGCTGCGCGAGGCGGGACGCATCGCCGAAAAATACGGGCTGCGCCTGGCGAATGTGTTCCACGCGGGCGACGGCAACCTGCACCCCGTGCTGCTATTCGACGACTCCGACCCCGACCAGGTCGCCCGCGTGGTGCTGGCAGGCGACGAGATTTTGGCGCTGTGCCTGCGTGAAGGGGGCAGCCTGTCGGGCGAACACGGCATCGGCACCGAGAAGTGCGCCGTAATGCACCAGATGTTCACGGCGCAGGACTTGGCGCTGATGAAGCGGGTCAAGGCGGTCTTCAACCCCAGCGACGCGCTGAACCCCGACAAGATGTTCCCCGACACGCGCTACTGCTACGAGAGCAAGCGTCGGCTGACAGCCGTTCGGCGCGCGGCGGCGGTCTGACCTGCGCCTACTCCTCCAGCACGCGGTAGATGTCCTGCAACAGTTGCTGCACGGCGTTTTTGTCCATGCCCGAGTAGTAGCCGCGAATGCGCCCCTGACGGTCAACCAGCACGAGGCGGTCGCTATGCACAATCGCGTGCGTCTTGTCGCCAGGTTCCACGCCGAGTTTGAACACCTCGCGCGAGAGTTTGTACAGCGTCTCGCGGTCGCCCGTCAGGAAGTGCCACTTGCCGCGCTGCGCCCCGTGCTTGTCTGCCCACTTTTTGAGCTGCGCGACGGTGTCGTTTTCGGGGTCTACCGTGAAGCCCGCCATCAGCACCTCGGGGTTGTTGGCGAACTCGCGCTGCACATCGATGGCGTTGCGGTTCACCGTCGGGCAGATGCTGGGGCAGGTCGTGAAAAAGAAGTAGGCGACCCACACCTTGCCGCGAAAAGTGTCGCGGCTAACGGTCTCGCCCCACTGGTTGGTGAACTGGAAGGGCATATCGACCGTGCCCATCACGGGCAGCGGCGGCTCCTTAGTAGCGGCTTGGCGGGTGTAGAGCGCGAACACAAACGCCGCCGTCGCCAACGCCAGCAAGCCCCACGCGAACAGCATCATCCCACGCATACGCATCGCCCTACTTGATCAGCATCACGCCGAACAGCGCCGCCCACAGGATGCCCAGAAAGTGCCAGTAAATCGCGCCCAGCTCGACCGACTGCACATTCACACGCCCTGCAACCTGCGCTTGGTAGAGCAGGATCGCGACGAACACCAGCCCGCCCAGCAGGTGCAGCCCGTGGATTGCGCTGATGACATAGAACATCGCCGTAAAAAAGTGCGCGGGCGCGCCCTGCAGTTGGCGGGCGATCTCGCCCCAACTGCCCAGCTGCAACGCCAGAAACAGCGCGCCGAGCATCAGCGTAAGCGCCATCCCGCGCCAGACGCCGCGCGGCTGCTCGGCGCGCGCCGCGTTCAACGCCATCTGGCACGGGATACTGCTCAGCAGAATCAGCGCGGTGCTGAACCACGCAAGCTTGGGCATCTGGAAGGCGAACTCCGCGCGGGCGGGCGTGCGCAACAGGTACAGCACCGCCAGCGCGCCGAACATCGTCGTGATTGCGCCGAGAAAGATATACAGCCCCAGCCGCGCCGCCTGAAAACGGTCAAACGGCTGCTCGTGCCCCTCGCCGTCGCCGCCGCGATAGCGCGGGGGCACATTCCCTTCGCCGACCCCGCGCCCGTGCGGACGCGCGGGCGTCTTCAGCTTCGTCATAGCGTCCTCCTATAGAGTCAGAATCATCCACACCAGCAGCAGCGGCAGATACAGCACCGAGCTGCGCAGCACACTGCGTGCGCCCTGCATCGGGTCGGGCGTGCGCAGGAACCGAACCGCCGCGTGCGTCGCCCAGTAGCCCAGCGTCAGTGCGCCCACCAAGTAGAGCCAACCGTGCGTGGCGAACGGTGCGAACATCAGGCTAATCGCGACCATCGCCAGCGTGTACGCCAGCGCGAGCCGCGCCGTCGCCAATGCGCTCGCGTCGGGATAGGGCAACATGCGGAACCCTGCCCGCGCGTAGTCGTCCCGATAGAGCCACGCAATCGCCCAAAAGTGCGGAAACTGCCACACAAACTGCAGCGCGAACAGCAGCCACGCCTCCAGCGAGAAGCCGCCCT
>Ga0308418_1000043_pt1 | contig 90237 bp, 85 predicted proteins | sample HotsprSampleR4cd_FD_203517 | JGI IMG/M metagenome (GOLD analysis project Ga0308418, IMG submission 203517) | Hot spring phototrophic mat microbial communities from Mushroom Spring, Yellowstone National Park, Wyoming, United States - 20090729_R4cd ... | reverse complement strand
TAACCCTCGCTGGCAACTGTGTGATTGGGAAGCACCCAACTGGGAAACCCAAATTCGCAATCACCATGCCTACGCCTTCGTCTTCAAATGCTCACGTTTAGCTACTCCATCTGTCCGCCCTTGAACCTCCCTGGGAGAGGGGCCGGGGGTGAGGGCATTCCCCCCTCTCCCTCCCTGGGAGAGGGGCCGGGGGTGAGGGTCTTCTCCCCTCTCCCGCCCTGGGAGAGGGGCCGGGGGTGAGGGTCTTCTCCCCTCTCCCGCCCTGGGAGAGGGGCCGGGGGTGAGGGCTTTCTCCTTAAGGGAGAAGGGAGGCAAACTCCATGGCTTTCTTAACCGGCTAAACGCCGATTTAAGCGATACAGGACAAATTTGTAAATTTGTCCTGCCAAATCCCTTGACAAAGAGACAACACTGATATACAATGATACAAAAATACAATAATACAATCATACAAAGATACAATCCATGAGAAGGAGGTTGTTTGGGAAGCTTATCCGATCTGGTCATTGATTTCCGCTCTGGACAGCCGATCTATCTGCAAATCGTCGAGCAAATTCGCCAGAAAGTTGCCAATGGCGAGCTCAAACCCGGCGATCAATTGCCCACCGTGCGCCAACTGGCCGCCGAACTGCGCGTCAACTTCAACACCGTCGCCCGCGCCTATCGCCTGCTGGATGAAGCCGGGTTGATTTCTACGCAGCACGGCCGCGGTACTTTCATTTGGGAGACACCCTCCCCCGAAAAGATGCAGGCAATTCGCCAGCAAGGGCTCGAAAGCCTGACCCGCCGCTACCTATCCTCGGCTGCTCAGTTGGGCTGTGCGCCGCCAGAGATTGCCAGAATGGTCAACCAGATGTTGGAGCAATGGCAACAGAGTGGGGAACTCCCCAAACCCGAATCGACCGAATCCTAGAGAAGCGAGGTGTAGCATGGAGAAAAAAGAAAAAGGTCTCAGACTTGGCCGTTCAATGGATTATCGCATCCCCTCGATTGCAATCGTTGTTGGCCTGGCTGTCATGGGAATCGGAGTGCTGATTGCCTACCTGCTGGATAGCTTTACCCAACTTTCAGAAGATGTTGTTGGGGGCATTGTAGCCATTTTCGTCTTGCTGGGTATCACGTTGCTGTACGGGATCAAAATTGCCAATCAATGGGAAAAGGCGATTATCCTGCGCTTTGGTCGTTTCAAAAAACTGGCTGGCCCAGGCCTGTTCTGGGTGACGCCAGTGGTTGAGAGCATCGCCAACTGGATCGATCACCGCGTGATGGTCACACCTTTCAGCGCCGAAAAGACGCTCACCAAGGACACTGTCCCGGTGGATGTGGATGCGGTGTTGTTCTGGATGGTGTGGGATGCTGAAAAAGCTGCCCTGGAAGTGGAGGATTATCGGATGGCAATCACGTGGGCTGCCCAAACCGCTTTACGCGAGGTGATCGGGCAGATGTACCTGGCGGATATTCTGGTTGGGCGGGCAAAGATGGATGCCGAGCTGCAGCGCATCATCGACGAACGCACCACGCCGTGGGGGGTCACCGTCCAATCGGTGGAGATTCGCGATATTGTTATCCCGCAAGACCTCGAAGAAGCCATGAGCCGTCAGGCGCAAGCCGAACGCGAGCGGCAGGCGCGCGTTATCCTCGGCGAGTCGGAAAAGCAGATTGCTGCCTCCTTTGCCGAGGCATCGCAAGCGTACATCAACAACCCGACCGCCTTGCACCTGCGCGCCATGAATATGCTCTTTGAGGGCTTGAAGGAAAAAGGCGCACTGGTCATCGTGCCGAGCAGCGCCGTGGACACCATGAACCTGGGCGGTCTGAGCGGTTTGGTCTCGTTGGCAAAAGACCAACAAATCGAAACCTAGACCTGCCCGGATAACGTGCTTTGAATAAGGAAAAGAAAATGTCAACTCGAATGGCTTTGATGGTTATGATTGCCCTGATTCTTGGGGGGTTCTTGAGCGGTGTGTTGCTCTGGGAGCGTTTGCCTGCTCAGATGGCTTCCCATTGGAACGCAGCCGATGAGGTGGATGGGTATCTGCCCCGTTTCTGGGGGGTCTTCCTGATGCCTTTGATCAGCCTGGGCATGGCGGCTTTGTTTCTCGTCCTTCCCCTCATCGATCCGCTGCGCGAAAACGTTGCTCGCTTTCGCGGTATGTTCAACTTGTTTATCGTGATCCTGATCGCCTATTTGCTCTACCTGCACCTGCTGACCCTGGTTTACAATCTGGGCGTTCACTTTCGCCTGAGCCGCATGATGTTGCCGGCTATGGGAGTCTTGATCTTTTTTGCCGGCGAACTGGTGCGCCAGGCAAAGCGCAACTGGTTCATCGGCATCCGCACGCCGTGGACGCTCAGCGATGACCGCGTGTGGGCAGAAACTCACCGCCTGGGCAGCCTTTTGTTCAAAGCCGCAGCCGGGGTGATCTTCCTCAGCGTTTTCTTGCCCGGCAGTGGATTCGGAGTGGTGCTGGGGGCACTGTTACTGGCTGCCTTTGTCCCGCTGGGGTATTCTTACTGGCTCTATGAACGCTATCGAAAAGAAGCTCGCCCTACCCAGCCCAAGGAGGAGAATGGATGAACCGCAAAGCTCTTCTCATCTTTTTGGCTGTTACGTTTTGCCTGGCATGGTTTCTCTTCTTGATTCCGCTGGCTTTTGGCGAACCACAAAGCTCGCTCCGCCAAACCGTGACCCTGATTGCCTGGACGGCAGCCATGTGGGCACCGGGGATTGGGGCGATCTTTGCTACCGTTTATGGACTGCGTCAGCCGCTTTCCACCCTGAACCTGCGCCGTTTGGGAGAGCGGAAAGCTTATCTGTGGGCATGGTTGTTACCACCGCTTTTGGCAATCCTTTCTGGGATACTTACCTGGTTGTTTGGCTTAGGCAAACTTGATCTGGAATTCACCCTGATCCGACAGGCTATGGAAAATGCGCCCGGCGGACAATCTGTCCCTGCCTGGCTGGTGGTCCTCATCCAGGCTGCGCTTTCACTGACTTTAGCTCCGCTGTTCAATACGCTCTTTGGACTGGGAGAAGAGTTGGGTTGGCGGGGTTTCTTGCTGCCCGAGTTGTTATCCCTGGGACAAGGGCGGGCAATCCTGCTTAGCGGCCTGGTGTGGGGGATCTGGCATGCGCCGGCGATTTTACAAGGGCACAACTATCCCTCTCAACCCGTGTTGGGCGTATTTCTAATGACGATCTTCTGTATCTTGATGGGCGCGATCTTTGCTTGGTTGTATTTGCGCACCCGCTCGCCGTGGGCGCCGGCTCTGGCGCATGGCTCTTTGAATGCCACAGCCGGTTTGCCGATACTTTTTTTGAAAGATGTGGATATCACCTATGGTGGAACGGTGTTGAGCTTAATCGGTTGGGTTGGGATCGGATTGTTTGTGCTCTGGCTGATTGGCAGCAAACGCTTGCCTGTACAAGAAGGGAACTCTCTCTCCAATTCGCCGTGAAACGCTTAGCTCACTTGTTTCACGTGAAACCTGCGAAGACTGAAGCCAGCCATTTGGGTTTCACGTGAAACAATTTACGCCCCGTTCTTCTGCGCCCATTCCTCTAAGGCTTCTTCGATCTGATCGAGGAAGGCATCGAAAGCAGCCATGCGAATTGGGAAATCTTTCCCACTCAAGCCGAGTTTCAGGGTGACCTCTTTCCATCCAGTTCCAGCCACCGACTCGGTGCCCATTTCTGTGACCATCTCTTGCCAGGTGTTGAGCAGCGGCCACAAAGCCGCCCGTGGCTCTTCTCCGTTCAGCAGGGCTTGCAGAGCGCGCCCGTAATAGGCGCGTCGCGCCGGGTGGATGGCAACCGAGCGCGGCGTTTCAGGTAAGGAAGCGTAAGCCTCCTCCCAGGAGGCTATCCAGCTTTGCAGATCTTGAACCTGGACTTCTGCCCCGCCCAACAAACCAATCAGCCCAACCGCCATGCCCGGCCGTTCAATGGCGGCAGCCCGCTGGGCAAACCTGACCAGAAAACGCCGTTCGGTGAGCGGGTCGCCGCTCAGCAAGGCAATGGCATTGGCGGCGTGTTCAAGGGCTTTGAAGTACAGCCGAAGCTCTCTTAACCCTGCGTTTTCTTTGATGTCTTTCAGTTCAAACCACATCTGGCGGGCGTGTTCCGCCTGGGGACGGGCACGCCCCAGTACCGTTTGGGGATTGTTGAACATCCCCCGCACGCTTGCCTGGATGAAATCCAGGGTGTGTCGCCGGTCATAGAGTGGTTTACAGGCGAAGAGGGTCGGCCCGAGCCAGGGGTGGGTGCGCAAGGCGCGCGGCGGCTCATACTGTGCCTGAGGATGATGGGCGAGATCAATATGCACTTCATCGGTCAAGCGGATGATCTCACGCGGGGGAGTCACCTGATCGATGTGAATCAGCACAATGTCGATATCCATCGTTCCCCCCAACAGGAAATCCTCTTCCAGCGTTGCCCCGCACAGATAGGCAGCCAGAATCGTGGGATCGGTGCGCAGACGTTGCTCGACAGCCTCTTGGGCGATCTCCAAAATGGTCTCTCGGTTAATCCGCATGGGAGTCATCCCTCTACTGGTAAGGGTAATTCGGCCTGGAAGGGAGAAAGGCGTAAGGCCTGACGGATGCGTTCGACCACGCTGTTCAGGTCTTGAGGATTGCGAATGATATCCAACTGGTTGGTGTCCACCACCAGGACGGACGAGCTGTTGGCACTGCGGTTGGTGAGAAAGTGTTGGTCATAAGCGGCGCACAATTGCTCGATATAGCCTCGCTCCATGTTGCGCTCGTACGGGCGGTCGCGTAAGGCAATGCGCTGCATTAGCACCTCCACATCGGCGCGCAAATAGACTACGATTTGCGGGAGGGGGATTTTCTCCGCCAAAGCCTCGTGCACACGGCGGTACATCTCCAGTTCATCGCCTTGCAGGTTGATGCGGGCGAACAAGGCGTCTTTTTCAAAGGTGTAATCGGCAATCAACGGTTTGCCACTGGCTAAAAGCTGCGGGACAGCCTGGTGTTGTTGACGGTAACGGCTGAGCAAAAAGAAGATTTGCGTTTGAAAAGCATAGCGTTGCCGGTCGGCGTAAAAACTGGTAAGGAAGGGGTTTTCTTCAAAGACTTCTAAAAGCAAATTGGCATCAAAGATGGGCTGTAAAAGCCGCGCCAGAGTGGTTTTCCCAACCCCAATTACGCCTTCAATTGCAAGATACATGCACACCTCTCCATCGAGTTTCTCCTCTAAGGATACCAGCCTTTGGCAAACAAGAAAAGGGGGTTCTGAATAACTCATCCCGTATCATGCCAGATGATACTGTTACCGAAAACATTCATTCTCTGATGATACTGTTTCCCAGCGGCATCTCTTTTCTTTGTGAAACGGCCCGGGATGCTTGATCTTGGTCTGCGCTGCCTGATAAGGGATGCGTATTTTCGTCAACTACCTGCAACGTTCATCTACGGTCGGGGAGAAGGTTCATTCGCCCGTACCTCTGCCATCGTTGGCTCGGTACCATTTTTATTTGATAGAATGCAAGCACTTGCGCGCAAGATGCCGTTTGTGCCATCATTCACTCCAGAATCGCTCAGCCGTCTAACTTGCGTTTGGAGCTGATCTCCGCTTTGGCAGTGGAAACGCAGTGCCATTGGGCAAGCGCAACAGAATTTCAGGTGTGATCCAATCTAATTTGGAGGTGAAAAGGTGAATACAGAGATTACTATCCCTCTGGATGCAGATACAGCCAGATTGTATCGTCAGATTCCTGCTGACCAGCAAAGAAAGTTTCAGGTGCTTCTAAACCTTTGGCTGCGCGACCTCATCCTATCCCCGCGTCCCCTTCAGGTTATCATGGCTGAAATCAGCCAAAAGGGCCAGGAGCGCGGCTTAACTCCTGAGATCCTGGAGTCTTTGCTGAATGACGAATGAACCGCGCTTTGTCTTTGATACCAATGTTGTGATCAGTGCGCTCCTGTTGAGCCATTCTGTCGCTCGTCAAGCTTTTGACAGAACAACGCAGACAGGCAAATTGCTTATCTCTAGAGCAACCCTTGAAGAATTGAACGCTCGAAAACGCTGGCTAACCAGCGGATGAAGCCTACCCTACTTGCAGAAACCACGGACGTACCAGCCGAGCAAGGCACGACGTCACTGGCGTGAAATCTGTGGAGCTGCTCCATATCCCTTGACGGGCGAAGATGCGCAGGCGTGGGTTTCGCATGCTCGGCAAGAAGACGACCAAGCTCGCCAAAGCCACTCAGGTGAAAAACGATGAAGGTTATTGAGGCTTTACAGCAAGTGGAGCTGATCTTTTTGGATACAGCACCTGTGATTTATTACGTCGAAAAGAACCCACGCTACTAAACAATTGTCACTCCCATCTTCGAGCGAATTGATGATGGCCTGCTGATGGCTGTTACTTCCCCTATAACACTGGCTGCGTTCTTAGTGATGCCTTATCGATCGGGAATGGATAGCCTACAGCAAGACTTTTTCGATCTGATAGTACACGGTCAGAATACCGTGTTTGTCCCCCTCGACGAAATGTCTGCCCGGCAAGCCGCCGAGTTGCGAGCGTATTATGGACATTACCCTTACCGATGCCCTCCAGATTGCGACGGCCCTGAAAGCAAGTTGCCAGGCGTTTATCTCTAACGATCGCAGGTTGCAGCGCGTGACGGAAATCTGCGTGTTCGTATTGGATGAATTAGAGCCAGACCGTTGAACCAACCCACCGCCAGTCTCACCCCACCCACAGGCCCTGTGCGCCTCGACCCGCGCCGCCCGCGTCAAGGAGAATACCTTTCTCGCTGGCGGCTCTACCTCAACGTCCCACACCAGGCACTCTTCCCAGAAGGGGTTAGCTGAGATGTTAACCCGCGCCCAAATCCAACGTCTGGCGCAGCGGAATGGGAGTGGTCTACAAGCCCAGGAACGGGACGATATTCCGTCAGGCGAAGACCAACTGGGAAATCGACCTGCGCCCCCTCCTACCACGTTTCGTGACCTGGGAGACGGTTGCGCATCTCCAGGAGCGCCTTCCTCGCCTTATCCTATTTGCGGGCTAATTCGCTGTTCAACAAGCGGATCAACGATCTGAGGGGCAAATTGATCATGGCATGCGCTTCATTCTACCTACAGGCGGCTACGCTCTTTCTTTGTCTGGGCTAACCAGCAGCAAATGCGTATTTTGTGCAAATACCAGCGACATTTATTTACGGTCATTGGACGTACTTCTGTCATCGTTGCCTCGGTAACATTTTCTTTCGAGAGAACGATGACGCTTGACAGAACGGTCTGTTGGGAGTACAGTATTTATAGGGTTTATTTTCACTTTCTATAATGGAGGACAGGAAGATGCCAGCATTGAATCGCGTGCAGTTGATCGGTCGTTTAGGCAACAAGCCCACCGCCCATTATACGCCTGGCGGAAAGAAGGTGACCAGTTTCACCCTGGCAGTGGGGCAACGCTGGCGCGATAAAAACGGCGAGACCCGTGAGACGACCGATTGGTTCAATATCGAAGTTTGGGGTAAATTGGGGGATATCTGTGAGCAATACCTCAGCAAAGGACGCTTGGTGTACATCGAAGGGAAGTTGCGCACCCATCGCTTTGAACAAAACGGAGTCACCCGCTATGTCACCCGCGTGATTGCCAAACAAATGCAAATTCTTGACCGCAAGCGCAAAGAAGAAGAGCCGGTAGTTGAAGAGGAGGAGGAAATCAGCGCCGATACGGAGTAAGCCCTTTTCTTTCTGCACCCCTTGATGCGAAGCGGTAGGCAATATTTTTGTCTTACCGCTTCGCTGCCTTAAAGCTTTTGGTCGCACCTAGGCCCATCCCAATAAACGCCGCAGGACAAAGGGTAAGATGCCACCGTGCCGATAAATCTGCACTTCACTGGGGGTGCTCAGGCGCACAATTGCTTGAAAACGAATTTCATTGCCATTTTCTTTCTTCCCCACCACCTCAATTTGCTGGTTCGGGGTTGGATCGGAGATGCCCCGGATGGTGAAGGTTTCGCTGCCATCTAAGCCAAGTTGATCGGCGTTCTGGCCGGGCAGGAATTGCAAAGGCAACACGCCCATCCCCACCAGATTTGAACGGTGAATCCGCTCAAAGCTCTCTGCCAGCACAGCTCGAACGCCCAGCAGTCGGGTGCCTTTGGCGGCCCAATCGCGGCTGGAGCCGCTGCCATACTCTTTGCCGGCCAGAACGATCAGTGGAACGCCCTCCTCCCGGTACTTCATGGCGGCATCATAGATGGACATTTGCTGCCTTTCGGGAAAGTGAACCGTGTAGCCTCCTTCAACCCCGGGCAGCAGGCGATTCTTGAGGCGAATGTTGGCGAAGGTGCCCCGCGTCATCACGCGGTCGTTGCCGCGTCTTGCCCCATACGAGTTGAAATCGCGCGGTTGCACGCCGCGTTCAATCAGGTATTTGCCGGCCGGTGATTCGACCGCAATCGCCCCAGCCGGGGAGATGTGGTCGGTGGTGATCGAATCGCCCAGGAAGACCAGCACGCGGGCTGCAGAGATGTCTTGCAGCGGCGCCGGTTGGGGTGTAAAGTCTTCAAAGAACGGCGGTTCTTGAATGTAGGTAGATTGTTCATCCCAGGGATAAACCGCACTGACATGCTCGCCATAGCGTTCGGCAATGGCGTTCCAGGTGGGGTTGCCGTTGAAGACATCGGCATATTTTTGGCGAAAAAGCTCAGCGCTCAGCGTTTTGGCAATGGTTTCTTGAATCTCTTGCTCAGAAGGCCAGAGCTCGGTAAGATAGACCGGTTTACCTTGCTGATCAAAGCCCAGCGGCTCGCGGGTCAAATCAACTTCCACGCCGCCGGCCAGAGCATATGCCACGACTAAGGGAGGAGAAGCAAGAAAATTGGCGCGCACGTAGGGATGCACGCGTCCCTCGAAATTGCGATTCCCGGAGAGCACTGCCGCGGCAACCAGATTGGCGGTCGTGATTGCTTTGACCACCTCGCCAGGCAAAGGGCCGGAGTTACCGATACAGGTGGTGCAACCATAGCCAACCACATTAAAGCCTAATTCAGCCAACGGTTCGAGTAAGCCGGCTTTCTGCAGATATTCTGTCACCACCCGTGAACCCGGCGCCAGGCTGGTCTTTACATAAGGTTTCACCTTTAAGCCGCGTTCTACGGCTTTCTTTGCCAGCAAACCCGCCGCCACCATTACCGAGGGATTGGAAGTGTTGGTGCAAGAGGTAATGGCGGCAATCACAACCGATCCGTGTTTCAACTCCACCTTGCCGCCGTTGACTCCCAGAACTGCATGCGCCTCCACTTCGGCCGGCGACAGAGCGTAACCGCGTTCGCTGAGGGGAGCAACCAACGCTCTGGCAAACGCTTCTTTGACCATCCCCAAAGGCAAGCGGTCTTGCGGCCGCTTGGGACCAGCCACGCTGGGCTCGATGGTGGACAGATCCAGTTCAATGACTTCACTGTACTGCGGTTCCGGCGCAGTGGGGGTGCGGAAGAGCCCTTGTGCTTTGGTATATCGCTCCACCCGCTCGATTAGTTCTGGACTGCGCCCCGTAGCAGCCAGATAGCGCAGGGTCTCGGCATCGATGGGGAAATAACCCATGGTGGCGCCGTATTCCGGGGCCATGTTGGCGATGGTCGCTCGATCGGGTAAGGACAGGCGATCTACACCAGGCCCAAAGAACTCGACAAACTTTTCGACAACGCCGTGTTGGCGTAGGATTTGGGTGACGGTTAGGGTTAAGTCGGTCGCGGTGACACCCGGACGCAGTTCGCCGCTCAAGCGGAAACCGACCACCTCGGGTGTGCTGAGGTCGATTGGGATGCCCAGCATGGCTGCTTCAGCCTCGATGCCGCCCACTCCCCAGCCAACAACGCCCAAACCGTTGATCATCGTGGTGTGCGAATCGGTGCCGACCAGGGTGTCTGGCACGGCAATCAGCTCTCCGTCGCTCTCGACAACCAAAACCACTTCCGCCAGATACTCCAGATTGACTTGATGAACGATTCCAGTCGCCGGCGGCACAACGCGAAAATTGCGAAAGGCTTTCTGCCCCCAACTGAGGAACTCGTAGCGTTCGCGGTTGCGCTGAAACTCCAGTTCGGCGTTGCGTTGGAGAGCATCTGCATTGGCGAAGAAATCCACCTGCACCGAATGGTCGATGACCAGATCGACCGGCACCTGAGGATTGATGCGCTGTGGGTCGCCTTTCAAGCGCTGGACGGCTGACCGCATGGCGGCTAAGTCAACAATTGCCGGTACGCCGGTGAAATCCTGCATAATAACCCGCGCCGGTCGGAAGGGTAAATTGGGGCGTTCGCTTTGTTGAGGCTGCCACCTTGCCAGATGGAGTACATCTTCAGAGGTGATTTCAGCCTGATTGCAGCCGCGCGCCACTGCTTCCAAAAGGATGCGAATGGAATAGGGCAGGCGATCCAGTTGGGTGAGCCCCTGCTTTTCCAACAGCGGCAAACTGTAGTAAACCAGCTCGGCGGAAGAGGTCTTTAATACCTGACGGATACCAAACTCATCTCTGTTTGTCATCTCTGCTCCTTTGGGAACCCCTCTGCGGTAGGGCGGCGCACGATGGCGTCGGTCATGCGGGCGACGCGGGTCATGGCTTCGACATCATGGACACGCACGATGTCGGCGCCGCGCACGATGCCTACTGCCACTGCCGCTGCTGTACCTTCGAGGCGTTGCTCGGGGGGTAAATCGAGGGTATAACCGATAAAAGATTTGCGCGAAGGACCATAGAGAATTGGATAGCCCAGGGCGCGAATTTCGTTCAGCCGATCCACCAGCTCCAGGTTTTGCTCGGTGGACTTGCCGAAACCGATGCCTGGGTCGAGGATGATGCGCTCATCGGGGATGCCGGCTGCATGGGCAATGGCAACGCTTTCCAGTAGTTCACGTTGGATGTCGGCGATCAGGTTGTCGTAGGGAATGCCAACGTAGCGCCCGCCCAGCTTCTCTTTGATCTCAGCGTGCGCCCACGAACTGCGGTTGTGCATCAAGACGACCGCCGCCTGATAGCGGGCAGCAACCTCGGCGATCGCCGGGTCGGCATGAAACCCCCACACGTCGTTGACAATCTGGGCGCCAGCTTGTAAGGCGGCTTCGGCGACGGCAGCTTTGTAGGTGTCGATTGAGATCGGTACATCCACTGCCTGCGCCACCGCTTGCAGGACAGGCAGGATGTGTTCCAGCTCTTCTGCGGCGCTGATCGGCTGTGAACCCGGCCGCGTGCTTTCCCCGCCAATGTCCAGAATATCCGCCCCGGCAGCCACAAAACGCTGCGCTTGGACGACGGCGCGGGAGACGAAGTCCCCTTCTTCTTTCAACAAGCCATCGCCAGAGAAGCTATCGGGCGTGACGTTCAAGATACCCATGATATACGTGCGTTTGCCCCATTCGAAGAGATGTTTTCCAATTTGTAAATGGGTCGCTTTGAGAGTCTCCATCCGGCAAGCGCGCTCCTAGATCAATTGGGTAAGCGGGCGGCTGAGCCAAGCCTCGGCTTCATCCATTTGGGTGAAAATGCCCAACTCCACGCCGGCCGGCACGGTGAGGGCTTCAATCTCCTCGATGGCGCGGCGCACTTCTTCGTTTTCGACCACCACCGCAACACGGATATTGCGTGCTGCCGGGTCGGTGTTCAACTCCAGGGCAACCTGGATGGCTTCGGGAGGAACTTTCTTAACGGCGCGCAGGTCATACAGGTTGCGCGTCAGGCGGTCAGAATCCAGCAAGTGTTGCAAGGCAAACTCGCGCCAGTGCCGCAAGGTCTTTTCGTTGACATCGGTAAACACATAATGCATACCGCCATCCGGCCGCCGTTGTACGGTATATCCAAGGCCGGGTTCCGCCTGCCATTTCAATGGTTTGATTGGGGTTTCTGCCATCTTTCACTCTCCTGATCGATCATCTTTCTGCACGAACACTCACACCGCATGAATACCACTGCAATCCAACTCGCTGACCACTTGAACTGCGGATTTCCCCAGTTTGGGATGGATCAAGTCTGGGGCAATTTCCGCCAGTGGCACCCACACGAACGCTCGCCCTTCCATCCGTGGGTGGGGAATTCCTAATTGGGGTGTTTCCAATTCTAAATCATCATAGAACAAAATATCGATGTCAATCGGGCGAGGGCCGTTGCGCACCGTTTCGGTGCGCCCCAGACGCTGCTCGATTTCTTTGAGGTATGCCAGCAAGGCTTGAGGGGAGAGGTTGGTCACGGCGCGCACAACCTGATTGTAGAAAGCGGGCTGGTCAAGATAGCCCCACGGCGGGGTCTCATAGACGGTCGAGCCGGTCTCTACCTCAACCGCTGGCGGCAGATAGTCCAGAGCCCGGCGGAGATTCACCATGCGGTCACCCAGGTTGCTGCCCAATGCCAGATAGATAACATGCTTTTTACGCTTCATGGGGTTTTATTTTAACCCCAATTTGGGCGAAACAGTACAGAATAGGGGGATTTTTTCCCTCACCCCCAACCCCTCTCCCACAAGGGGAGAGGGGGGAATGCCCTAACCCCCAGCCCCTCTCCCAGGGCGGGAGAGGGAGGTTGCCCTCACCCCCGGCCCCTCTCCCAGGGCGGGAGAGGGAGGTTGCCCTCACCCCCGGCCCCTCTCCCACAAGGGGAGAGGGGAGTTTGACTCCCTTCTTCCTTAGGGAGAAGGGTCGGGGATGAGGGATAATTGAAACCTCTCAGAGAATGTGATATAAAATAACCAATGCCAGAAAACAATGACATTTTCTTTGAAGTCGATACGCCACTCGGGTTCTGCGTTCGGGTGAGCGTTGTGTACTGGCAGGTGATTGTCACGATAAAGCACCCGATCATGCTGGGACGCGAAATGGATATTCAAGATGTTTTGCAAAACCCTGAAGAAATCCGCTTGAGCAAAAAAGACCCGCGCGTTTATCTGTTCTATAAGGCTGAACGAATCGGAAGGTGGATTTGTGCCGTGACAAAACGACTGGATGGGGAAGGGTTCTTGATTACAGCTTATCCGACCGAGGCTGTGAAAGAAGGAGAACGAATATGGCCCAAATAAAGGTATATTACGACCCACGGGGGAATACGTTGACTGTCTGGTTTGGTAATCCTCAGGATGAAGCCGTCGCTGAAGAAACGGGTGATGAAGTGATCTTGATGAAAGACAAAAACGGCAATGTTATTGGTTTTGAAAAATTAAATTACGTCTTGCCAGCTTCGGTTCGGTTGCAAGTGGAAGTTGAAACGGTTGCCGCTTGAGCATAGGGCGAGGGGAGATTGCCCTCACCCCCGGCCCCTCTCCCAGGGCGGGCGAGGGGGGAATGCCCTCACCCCCAGCCCCTCTCCCAAGGCGGGAGAGGGGAGAAGACCCTCACCCCCTGCCCCTCTCCCAAGGCGGGAGAGGGGAGAAGACCCTCACCCCCGGCCCCTCTCCCAGAACGGGAAAGGGGAGAAGAGCCTCACCCCTTGCCCCTCTGCCAGGGCGGGAGAGGGGAGATGGATGGCTTCACACACGCTCCAGGATGGTCGCCGTTGCCATGCCATGCCCAATGCACATGGTCTGCAAACCATAGCGCCCCTGACGACGGTGTAGCTCATAAACCAGCTTGGTCATCAAGATCGCTCCCGTAGCCCCTAAGGGGTGTCCTAGCGCAATCGCTCCGCCGTTGGGGTTGACGCGCTGCGGGTCGGGTTGCAGTGCTCGCTGCCATGCCAGCATGACCGAGGCAAAGGCTTCGTTGATTTCGATCACATCCAGGTCGTCAAGGGACAGGGCAGCGCGCTTCAGCACCTGGCGAGTGGCCGGAATGGGGCCTTCCAACATGAGCACCGGATCGCTGCCGACCACTACCCGCGCCACCAGCCGCGCCATGGGCAGCAGGTTGTAGCGTCCCACGGCTTTTGCCGAGGCAAGCACGACTGCGCCAACCCCATCGCTGATCTGACTGGAGTTGCCGGCAGTGATTTTACCGTCTTCTTTAAAGGCTGGTTTGAGGGTTGCCATCTTCTGCCGGTCGGGTGGCATCCGCACCCCCTCATCCTGGCTCACCAGGACTCCATCAGGCCGCTGAATGGGCAAAATTTGCTCTGCAAACCACCCGTTTTGAATCGCTTGCATCGCTCTAAGGTGGGATTGATAACCGAAATCATCCATCTCTTCGCGGCTCAAGCCCCACTTATCGGCAATCAACTCGGCGCTGAGACCTTGATGGACGAGAGCATAGGGGAAATCGGGCGGCCATTCGGGGGGCCAATCACTCCCCATGCGCACGCGGGACATGATCTCAGTGCCGCCGGCGACCACGATCTCCATATCGCCGGCCAGGATCGCCTGGGCAGCAAAGTGAATGGCTTGCTGGCTGGAACCGCACATGCGATTGAGGGTTACCGCCGGCACTTCAACCGGATAGCCGGCCTGCAGCACCGCCAGGCGGGCGAGGTTTGCTCCCTGTTCCCCGATGGGGGTCACACATCCCCAGACCACATCGTCCACCTGGCGCGGTTCAATCCCGGCGCGGCGCACAACTTCCTGTAAGACGCAAGCGGTCAGGTGCAGCGGGGTGAGAGAAGAAAGCGCCCCACCCGCTTTGCCCACCCCAACGGGCGTGCGCACCGCCGAGAGGAGAAACACTTCGCTCATCCGTATCCTCCTTTGGAAATCGTTCTCCTTTTCAGTATAGCATGGAAGCAGCAACCAACGCCAAAACAGGAAAATCATCCCTCGTTTTTTCGAGTTTCTTGCTATAATTTGGATACTTAAAGGTGTCTTTAATCGCCATTCCCATCCTGTGAGCAAATCTGCCATGAGCCAATCCACTCCCCCCTCTTTTGAATCAACCCTCTCTTCCCTGGCTCCGCAAGGGCGCACCGCGCTCTTACCTGCCCTGCATGCTGCTCAGGAAGCCTACGGCTACATCTCCGATCAAGTTGCGGCTCAGATTGGGCGAGCGTTAGGCGTCCCGTTAGCCGAGGTATTTGGCGTGATCGAGTTTTACACCCTCTTGCACCGCCAGCCGGTGGGAGAGGTTTTTTTGCACGTCTGCAATGACCCGGCCTGCGCGCTGGCTGGGGCTGATACGGTCTTCAAGCAAATCGTCTTTCAGACCGCTGAAGCCGCGGTCGGCGAAGCGGGTGCGCCGGCGGTCAGGGTGGAGAAATCGGCTTGCCTGGGCTTGTGCGATCACGCTCCGGCTGTTTTGGTGCAGAGCCTGCCGGCTAAAGCCTCGCCTGCCCAGACCTGGCAGGAACTGGTCGCAGCTACCGCCACGCGTCCCCTGACCTACGTGGATGGAGATGTGCGCTTGTTGACCGCTTTATGCGGTCGCCATACCACGGTGCGCTTGGAGGAATATCGCCAGCACCAGGGCTATCAAGCCTTTGAGCAAGCGTTAAAACAATCTCCTGCTTCGATAATCGAAAGCGTTAAACAATCTGGTCTGGTGGGGCGCGGGGGAGCGGCTTTTCCCACCGGGCTAAAATGGGAAAGCGCCGCCCAGGCGCCTGGTTCTCCCAAGTATGTCGTCTGTAACGCCGATGAAGCTGAACCTGGCGCCTTTAAAGACCGCGTTCTTATGGAAGATAATCCTCATGCGATTATCGAAGGCATGCTCATTGCTGCCTATGCCATCGGCGCCAGCAAAGGGTATCTCTACATCCGCGGCGAGTATCTGCTGCCCTATCGGGTGATGAAAGCGGCGGTAGAAGAAGCCCAGGCTGGTGGCTGGCTGGGTGAGCGTATTTTGGGAAGCGATTTTTCCTTTGAAATTGAAATCCGTCGTGGCGCAGGAGCATACATTTGCGGGGAGGAAACCGCTCTGTTTGAGTCCATCGAGGGTAAACGCGGCTTCCCTCGTCTTAAGCCTCCCTACCCAACCACGCATGGCTTGTTTGGAAAACCGACCGTAATCAACAATGTCGAAACGCTGGCGAATATCCCCCTCATTCTGCGCCTTGGGGTGGAGGCGTATCGCCGTTTGGGCACGCCCCAATCGCCTGGCCCGAAGTTGTTTTGCCTGTCGGGAGATGTCAACCGCCCGGGCTTATATGAAGTGCCGCTGGGTGTGCCGTTGCGCCATCTGATTGAGGATTTGGGGCAGGGCATCCGCCATGGCAATAAATTCCAGGCTGCCCTGATCGGCGGCGCAGCCGGGGCTTTTGCCACCCCTCAGCACCTGGATGTGCCGCTTAGCTTTGAGGGGTTACGCGCCGCCGGCATTCCGTTGGGCGCCGGCGTAGTGACCGTCTTTGATTCCCACCGCGATCTGCGCGATGCGTTCTACCGTCTGGCGCGCTTTTTTGCCGAAGAATCGTGCGGCAAGTGTTATCCCTGTCAGATGGGAACCCAACGCCAGTTGGAAATCATGGAGCGGGTGCTGCATGGCAAGCCCCTGCCAAGCGATTGGGAGCGCTTACAGGATGTTGGTTGGACGATGACCGATGCTTCGATCTGCGGTTTGGGGCAGACAGCCGCCTCGGCGATTTTGAGCGCCATGCAACACTGGCCAGATTTATTTCGCCCTCCCAGGGAATTGCAATGAACACCACCTCGTGAAAAACACTCAAAGGAAATGGCTATGACCCAAGACCGCATTCACCTGACCATAGACGGCATCTCCACCCAGGTCTCCCCAGGTACTACCATCCTGAAAGCAGCCTTGCAACTGGGTATCGACATCCCGACCATCTGTTACCACGATTACTGCACGGCGAATGCCCTGTGTCGCATCTGCGTGGTGGAAGTCAAAGGGGCGCGAGTATTGGTGCCGGCTTGTACCGCCACGGTACAGGAAAATATGGAGGTCAGCACCACCAGCGAGCGCGTGCAGCGCGCCAGGCGCACAATCCTGGAGATGCTTTATGCGACGGTGGATCTGTCCGAGGCGCCTGAAATTGAAGCGATGGCTGAGGCGTATGGGGTAAACCGCGATCGTTTTCCGGGAGCAGAGCTGCGCCATGTTCCTCTAATTGACGACAACCCGATGTACATTCGCGATTATACCAAATGCGTGTTGTGCTGGCGTTGCGTCCAGGTCTGCGCCGAAGATGCCCAATATACTTACGCCATTAACTTCAAAGGACGGGGCTATGAAACGCAGATCAGCACCTTCTACGAAGTGCCGATGCCCGAATCGACCTGCGTCTTCTGCGGACAGTGTATCGGCGTCTGCCCAACCGGCGCCTTGAAGTTCAAACGCCAGCATCTTTTGGAAGTCGGTTATGCCCTGGAGGATATTCTGCAAATGACGCGTTCGGAACGCAGCGGGCGCCGCCGGCGGGCGGAACGCAGCGCATAAGGAGGTTTCGCTATGCTCACCCCCGATCGAGTTGTTTCCACCGTCTGCCCCTTTTGTGGGGTTGGTTGTAACCTAGAATTGCATGTCAAAGAGGATTTTATCTATCACGTCTCTGCCCCGTTTGATTCGGTTGTCAACCACGGTAATTTGTGTGTCAAGGGGCGCTTTGGGACAGATTTTCTCTATCACCCGCGGCGCATCACCACGCCGCTGATTCGTAAAAAACCCCAAAAGGCGGGCGAACGCACCCAGGCTTTTGACCTTGAGGAATGGCAGCCCGTTTCCTGGGACGAAGCCCTGGAGCTGGTTTCCGATCGGCTGGTGGAAATTTATCGTCAGCACGGCTCAGATGCCCTGGCCGTGTATTGCTGCGCCAAAGCCACCAATGAGGATAATTACCTGCTGCAGAAGATTTATCGCGCCCTGTTTCGCACCAATAACGTCGATCACTGCACCCGCTTGTGTCACGCTGCCAGCGTGGTCGCTTTGCAGATGGCGATTGGCTCCTCGGCGATGAGCAACACGGCTGCCGAGGTGATTGACAACGATGTGTTCATCCTCACCGGCTCTAACCCCACCGAGAATCATCCCATTATTGCCCTGCAGATGAAAGCCGCAGTGCGCAAATATGGCGCCAAATTGATTGTGGTTGACCCGCGACGCATTGAGATGGTGGACTACGCCACCCTCTACCTGCCGCTCAAACCCGGCACGGATGTGCCAGTCTTTTCCGCCATGGCGCATGTCATCCTCAAAGAGGGGCTGTACAATCGCGAGTTCATCGCCCAGCGCACCGAGAACTTTGAAGCCTTTGCCGCATCGATGGAAAAATTCACCCCCGAAGTGGCTGAAGCGATCAGCGGCGTGCCAAAAGAATTGATCATTGAAGCGGCGCGCCTGTATGCGACGGCAAAGAATGCGGCCATCTATTGGGCGCTGGGCATCCCGGAGTCTACGCATGGGACGGCAAACGCGCTCAGTCTGGTCAATCTTGCCCTGCTCACCGGTCACATTGGGCGGCGCGGCACGGGGTTGAATCCGTTGCGCGGGCAGAACAACGTGCAAGGCGCCTCGGACATGGGGGCGATGCCCTGGCATTATCCTGGCTATCAGCGCGTCGATGACGAACAGAATGCGGCGCGGTGGGAACGCTTGTGGAACGTCGAACCGGGTGGATTGAGCCGTCGCTTGGGCTTGACTACCACCGAAATCCTCAGCGCGGTGGGTCACAATGGCGTGCGCGCGCTCTACATCATGGGTGAAAACCCGATGATGTCCGAGCCCAACCTCAATCACACCCGCCAAAAGATGACCGAGCTGGAGTTTCTGGTGGCACAGGACTTGTTCATCAATGAGTCAGGGGCATTTGCCGACGTCTTTCTGCCGGCTGTCTCCTGGGCAGAAAAAGATGGCACGTTTACCAATACCGACCGTCGCGTGCAGCGGGTGCGCCGCGCCATTCCGCCGCGCGGTCAGGCGCGGGCAGATTGGGAAATCCTCTGCGATCTGGCAAAGCGCATCGAGCGCAAACTCGGCCGCCCGCATAGCGCCTATTGGGATTATCGCCATCCATGCGAGATCATGGATGAGATTCGGCGCGGCGTGCCGGAATACGGAGGCATCACCTACCAGCGCCTCGATAGCGAAGGCGGCTTGCAAACGCCGGTCTGGGATGAAAGCCACCCCGGCACACCCTATCTCTTCAGCGAGACCTTTCCGCGCGGGCGAGGCAAGTTTCATCCGCTGGACTACACGCCCAATGCCGAGATGCCAGATGAGGAATATCCCTTTGTGCTTAGCACCGGCCGAGTGCTAGAGCACTGGCACGGCGGGACAATGACGCGCCATTCGTGGATGGATGACCTCTACCCTGAACCACTGGTGGAGATCCACCCGCACGATGCCGGCACCTTAGGCATCCATAACGGCGATGCCGTGCGGGTGACCTCGCGCCGCGCTTCGATTGTCCTGCGCGCTCACGTCACCGATAAGACCAACCGCGGCGTGGTTTTTATCCCTTTCCACTTTCATGAAGCCGCAGCCAATCTGCTCACCCACGATCAGTTAGACCCGCAAGCCAAAATTCCCGAATATAAAGCCGCTGTCGTGCGGTTGAGCAAGGCGCGTGAGGAAGAATTGGCCGGGCGACCCGAACCCCAGCCCCGTGGACGGCGCTAAGGGTTTAAATATGCCGATTATCGTTATTCAAGCCATGACATCCTTCATTGACAGAACCGCTTAACTATGTGAAAATAGGCGCAGAGTGTCGGTCGATTGTTCGGCAGGGGTAAAAATTTCTTAACGATATCGAAGGCAGCTTAACGGTATCTCTGAAAAAACGATATCTCAATCGATTTGCGGAGAGACTCGGAAAGGAGGGCTGATTTTAGAGCAAGCGAGAAACGATTCATATTTTCCACTCCACCCAACGGTATTCTCTGTGTGGTTGTATCTGCCGTTTATGAACCTTTTCTCTTTTCCGTTGACGCAGTGTCAAGGGGGCAGGGTTGATGTGTTCACCGTCAACCGCCTGGTTTGATTTCCCACCCCGAGGAGTAAATGACTCAATGAATTTGGAATGGAGACCTCCAGCAGATTGGATGCGCATCAAAACCATTGACGCCCACACGGCTGGGGAGCCTCTGCGAGTGATTATCGATGGCTTTCCCCCCCTCCCCAAAGGAAGCATTCTCGAAAAACGGCGCTACATCAAAGAAAATCTGGATGCCATCCGCACGGCTTTGATGTGGGAGCCGCGCGGTCATGCCGATATGTATGGGGCGTTGCTCACCGAGCCAGCCTCGCCCGAAAATGACGTGGGGGTGATTTTTCTGCACAACGAAGGCTATAGCACGATGTGCGGACATGGCATTATCGGCCTGACGATGGTGCTGCTAGATTGCGGCTTGCTTCACAAAGAAGAAGAACCAGCGGTGGTCCGCATCGAAGCTCCGGCCGGTTTGATCACTGCCTATGCCCACCGTCAGAGCGGTCGCGTGGTGCAGGTTGCCTTTCACAATGTACCTTCGTTTGTCTATCTCGCTGACCAGAGCGTGCAGGTCCCCGGTCTGGGAGAGGTGCACTTCGATATTGCCTTTGGCGGCGCCTTCTATGCCTTTGTGCAAGCCGAAGAAGTGGGGGTAGGCCTGGAAGCGAAAGACTTTCGCACCCTGATTGAGGTCGGGATGCGCATCAAGCACGCCGTCATGGAAGCGGTGCCGATCAGGCATCCTTTTGAAGAAGATCTGGGCTTCCTCTATGGGACGATTTTCGTCGGCAAAGCCCAGGATCCCGCCCATCACAGCCGCAACGTTTGTATCTTTGCTGAAGGCGAGGTGGATCGTTCACCGACCGGCACCGGCGTCAGCGCCAGGTTGGCGCTCCATTATGCCAAAAAGGAGATTGCTCTCAATCAACCCATTACCATCGAGAGCATTCTGGGGACAACCTTCACCGGCAGGGTTGTGGAGACAGTTCAATATGGGCCTTATCCGGCTGTCATCCCTGAGGTATCGGGGAGTGCCTCGGTTGTGGGAGTGTGCGAATGGTTGATTGACCCTCAAGACCCACTGCGGCATGGTTTCATCCTGCGCTAATTTTTTGGCAGCAGATGAACAAAATCCATTTAATCCCTAGTGTTCAAAAGGAGTAGAAGTATGAAGAGAATTTCCAGTATTGTGTTTGTTCTCGTTGTGACTCTCTCGTTGGTGCTGGCGGCCTGCCAGCAAAAGCCGGCCGAACCGCAGACCATTCAGATTGGCTTGCAAGCCCCGCTCACCGGCGACTTTGCCGCCGAAGGACAGTGGGCAAAGCAATCGGTTGAGGTTGCCCAGGAGTTGATCAACAAGAAGGGCGGCGTGTTGGGCAAACAGATAGAAATCATCGTTGCCGATGACGCTTCCAACCCCAAAGACAGCGCCCTGGCAGCCCAAAAGTTGATCTCACAAGGCTTGAAAGAGGTCATCGCCTCCTACGGCTCCTCGGTCACTGCGCCGGCTGCCGACCTGTATGACGCCAATAAGGTGGTCTCGGTTGGCTATGGCTGCACCGCCGTGCGCCTGACCATGGAGAAACAACGCCCCTATTTCTTCCGCCCCGCCGGGCGCGATGATACGCAATCCGAGTTCTTTGCCAAGTTCGCCGTCGAAGTATTGGGCGCCAAGCGCATTGCCATCATGCACGACAACCAGGACTACGGACGTGGCGTTGCTGAAGACGCCAAGAAGTTCTTGCAACCCTACATCGATGCCGGAAAAGCGGAACTGGTCTACTACGATGCCATTACCCCAGGCGAGAGCGATTACTCGGCTGTGGTCAGCCAGATCAAGGAAATCAACCCCGATGTGTGGTTCTTCACCGCCTATTATCCCGAAGCTGCTCTGCTGCTGAAGCAAGCTCGTCAGGCTGGCTACACCGGGCTCTTCGTGGGCAACAACTCAGTGCCGACCCCCGAATTCGAGAAGATTGCCGGCGTGGAGGTGATCAAAGGCTCTATCCATCTCAACGAGCCGATGCCGCAATTCCTCACCTATCCTGAGTCGATCGAGTTCATGGATGCCTACAAGGCGAAGTTCAACGAGTTGCCAGGCTCCATCTGGGCAGTGTACGCCGCCGATGCCCTGAATGCTCTAGTGGCTGCCATTACCAAGGCTGGCTCGACCGATCCGGACGCAGTGGCGCAGGCGATGCGCACCATGACCGACGCCAAGGGCATCACCGGACCCTTGATGTTCACCGAACGTGGTGACCGCAAGGATATTCCATACTATGCCTATATCTACAACGACCAGGGACAACTGGAATTGTACTATCCGAAATAGGTTGCGGGTTTTCCCTCACCCCCTCCCCTCTCCCAATGGGAGAGGGGAGTTTGCCCTCACCCCCAACCCCTCTCCCAGAGGGCGAGGGGAGCAGGCCCTCACCCCTGGTCCCTCTCCCAGGGGGCGAGGGGAGCAGGCCCTCACCCCCGGCCCCTCTCCCAAGGGGCGAGGGGAGCAGAATTCCCTCTCCCTTAGGGAGAGGGTTAGGGTGAGGGACAATGGCAGAGGCATCTTGCCACGCTGGTTGGGCAAGGGGAGTCTAGACTTGGACAAGGAGGCTTTCGATGCAATTGCTCCTTGAGCAACTCACCAATGGCTTGACCATTGGCTCCTTTTATGCACTGGTTGCCATGGGCTACTCCATGGTCTATGGGGTGATGAAATTGATCAACTTTGCCCATGGGGATTTCTTCACCCTGGGCAGTTACATTGGCTATGCAATTTTGGTGATCGGCTCTGGCTGGGTAACGCGCACCTTTGGCATCTGGGGGGGAATCGTGGTTGCGATCGTGGGCGCCATGCTGGGGCTTGCCATCGGTGGCTTGCTGGTCGAACGGGTTGCCTATCGACCGGTGTACAAAGCCGGGCGGCTGCCGCTGGTGGTTTCGGCGCTGGGTGCGTCGATTTTTATCTCCAACGGCATTATGGCCGTCTGGGGCCCCCGTTTCCAGGCGTACCCCCAAACCAGCATCCCGGCCGGCACCTTTCGTTTGTTTGGTGAAGTCTATATGACCGACATCAAACTGGTCACCCTGGTAGTCTCCCTGACCTTAATGGCGTTGATCTACTATATCGTGGAAAAGACGCTTTTCGGGGCGGCCGTGCGCGCCACCGCCCTGGATCGTGAGACGGCGACCCTGATGGGCATTAATTTCCGCTCGATTATTCTGTTCGTTTTTTCGGTCGGTCCCGCCTTAGGCGCCCTGGCAGGGGTATTTGCCGGCTTGAACTACAGCCGCATCATCTTCACCATGGGCTGGGGATATGGTTTGAAAGCCTTTACCGCCACCATTATGGGCGGCATTGGAAATATTCCCGGCGCCATGATCGGAGGTCTCCTGCTCGGTCTGCTTGAATCGCTTTTTGAGGGATTCGTCTCCGGGGCATGGAAAAACGTCTTTGTTTTTCTCATTTTGATCATCATTTTGATCGTCCGCCCGACCGGGCTGATCGGAGAAAAAGTGGCGGAGAAAGTGTAAACCATGAGCGATTTCACTCAGAAACTCACCCAACGTCTCTGGAAAGCGCAGCAGAACGGCGCTCCCCGCTCCAATCGCCTGGCGATGGTCTGGATCGGTTTGATTGTCGTGCTGCTGTTGATCTATCCGTTTTTGCCCTTTGTGAACAATTACTGGATTGACGTGGGCTTTTTCGTGGGGATTTATGTGCTGCTGGGCTTGAGTTTGAACATCGTCTTGGGAGAAGTTGGTTTATTCGACCTGGGGCATGCGGCCTTTTACGCCATTGGCGCTTATACCACCGGCATCCTCTACACCCAACTGAAGGTTCCCATCGTTGTCCTCTTGCCTTTGAGCGCCATCCTGGCCGGCGCGTTTGCCTATCTGGTCACATCGCCGATTATCCATCTGCGCGGCGACTATCTGTGTATCGTCACCATCGGTATTGGCGAGATCGTCCGCCTGGCGGCCCTGAATAACCCCTTCGGTCTGACCAATGGCGCCAACGGGATTACCGGCATCGGCAACCCCGATTTTGGCATCTTCACCCTGCGCAGCCCGCTCCATTTCTACTACTATGTATGGATCATCGTTGGGTTGGTGATTATCGGTTTGGTGAACTTGCAGAAATCGCGCCTCGGCCGGGCTTGGAATTTTATCCGCGAGGATGAAATTGCCGCCGAAGCCAATGGTGTGGATGTGCGCTACTATAAACTGGTTGCCTTTGTGATGGGAGCTGCATTGGCAGGTCTGGCCGGCAACATTTATGCTTCCAAGATGATGATCATCTCGCCAGCCAACTTCACCTTCATGGACTCGGCGCTCTTTTTCGTGATTGTCCTGCTGGGTGGGCTGGGGTCGATACCGGGCAATATTTTGGGAGCAGCGATTATCGTCGTCTTTCCGGAGATCTTCCGCCAGTTTGCCAGCTATCGCTTGCTTTTCTTTGGGGCAGCTCTGGTGGTGATGATGATCTTCCGCCCTGGCGGCATCTTGCCGCGCCGCCGTGAAGGAGTGGGTTTGCGCGGCTTGGGAATTAAGGATTTGCCAGAAGATGAAAACGTATTTATCGAGGAAGTCGTCCAAAAGACGGTTGCAGAAAAGGCCTCTCCTACCGTCAGCTCAAACCCTGCCCCAAATGGCGGCTCCAACGGCGTGGTGCTGGAAACCCAAAACCTGACCATGCAGTTTGGCGGGTTAGTGGCGGTCAATGCGTTTGATTTACAGATCCACAGCGGGAGGATCACGGCTCTCATTGGGCCAAACGGAGCCGGCAAGACTACCCTGTTCAACGTGATCACTGGCATCTATCGGCCAACGACCGGTAAGGTGATCTTCAAGGGCGAAGACATCACCAACCTCAAGCCTCATGCCGTGATCGCCAAAGGCATTGCGCGCACCTTCCAGAACATCCGCCTCTTCCCCTCCCTGACCTGCATCGAAAACGTGATGTCTGGCCCGCATTGCCACGCCCACAGCGGGGTATGGCCAGCAGTGTTGCGCACGCCCCAGCAACGCCGCGAGGAGCGTCATATTTTGGAAGTAGCTTCCTATCGCCTGCACCAGGTGGGGCTATGGGAATTTCGCAACGAGCTGGCAAAGAATTTGCCCTACGGGAAACAGCGCCTATTGGAAATAGCCCGCGCTTTAGCTACCAGCCCAACCCTGCTCATCCTCGACGAACCTTCCTCCGGTTTGAACGATAAAGAAACTGAAGAATTAATGGAATTCCTCAAGACTTTGATTGCCGAGGGCTTTACCCTCTTCCTGATCGAGCACGATATGAACGTGGTGATGGGCATTTCCGATTGGGTTACCGTGATGGATATGGGCGTTAAGATTGCGGAAGGACTACCCCAGGAGATTTATCAGAACCCTCGCGTGATCGAGGCTTATCTGGGAAAGGAGGAGTAACATAGACGCACTGCTTTCGGTCGAAAACCTGGTTGTCGCCTATGGCGCGGTGGAGGCGCTGAAAGGCGTGTCGCTGGAAATCCAGGAAGGCGATATCGTCGCTGTGTTAGGCGCAAACGGGGCGGGGAAGACAACTTTGTTGAAGGTGATTTCGGGCCTGGTGCCGATTAAGAGCGGTACCGTGCGCTTGATGGGACAGGATTTAAGCAAGTATCCGCCCCATCAACTGGCATCGCTAGGCATGGCGCACATTCCCGAAGGTCGGCGGGTCTTTGCTACCCTGACCGTAGAAGAAAACCTGAACATTGGCACCTGGGGGGTGCGCAACAAGTTGAGCGAACGCCAGATTCAAGAGACCAAAGAGTGGATTTTTACTTTGTTCCCCATCCTGAAGCAACGGCGTAAACAACTGGCCGGCACGCTTTCGGGCGGTGAACAGCAGATGCTCGCGATAGGGCGAGGGTTGATCTCTAAACCCAAGATTTTACTGCTGGACGAGCCATCCCTGGGGTTGGCGCCGATCCTTGTGCAGGAGATCTTTCGCGTCATCAAACAAATCCACGAAGAGGAAAAGGTCTCTATTTTACTGGTAGAGCAGAATGCCCGCAAAGCGCTTTCGATCGCCAATTACGGTTATATCCTGGAGACCGGCAAAATTGCCATCCATGGCGTGGCAGCCGAGCTGCGCGAAAACGAACATGTCAAAGCAGCCTATCTAGGCGGCGCCCGCCTGCAAACCCGCTAAGAGTTTCGCAATTTCTTCTCTCGCCCTCTCCGTCAAGTGGAGGGTTTTTACATGATCTCCCCTCTCCCGCCCTGTGGGAGAGGGGCTGGGGGTGAGGGCATTGCCCCCTCGCCCGCCTTGGGAGAGGGGCCGGGGGTGAGGGCTTTCTCCCCTCTCCCGCCTTGGGAGAGGGGCTGGGGGTGAGGGCTGCTCCCCTCGCCCGCCTTGGGAGAGAGGCTGGGGGTGAGGGCTGCTCCCCTCGCCCGCCTTGGGAGAGAGGCTGGGGGTGAGGGCTTTCTCCCCTCTCCCGCTCTGGGAGAGGGGTTGGGGGTGAGGGCTGCTCCCCTCGCCCGCCTTGGGAGAGGGGTCGGGGGTGAGGGTGTCAGGCTCTCAATTTTCGGTATAATACCTGCATTCTTAGCGGTAAGAAATGGTTGTGAATTTGTCAGGTTTACGGCATCATCCAAATGCATTGTTCTGGGGCTCGTTTTTGATCCTGAACAGCCTGCTCTTCTTGCCACAGGCCTGGATCAACCACGAAAATGCTTTCCTCCCCTCCATCTCTCCATCTTCAGGCGAGATCGGCGCCGCACTCACTCAGGTACTGCTGCGACGCCCTTCCCTGGACCTCTGGCGAATCTCAGCCGAGCTAACGATTTTAACCACTCTGTGGGTAGGGCTGGGGGAAAAGCGTCGCCCCTGGATGGCGCGCGGCTTTCCCTTGCTATATGGACTTATGGTCATCTACGCTATCTACGAGGCGATTGTGGTTGGAATTTACCTGCTTGAGCCCTCCTTCTACGCCCAATTTTTTCTGGCGCGGGATGCCCTGCCGCTGCTCATCGAACATTTACATGCCCAGGCGAGATTGTACGCCTTCGGACTGCTCTGTTTGATTTGTCTCACCCTCGCCGTGGCAGGGCTGTGGCGACTGCTCCTCCAGAGTAGCATTTCACCAGGCTTCAGCCGCGCATCCCGCTGGATGCTGAGCGGGCTGGCAGCCTGGAGTCTGATCGCTATAGCACTCCTGCGCCAGGAGAGCGCCCAGCCCGAGGCGGTCGTCAGCAGTTTCACGGTCAAACTTTTTAGCAACCTTGAGACCTCAAAATCCCTCTACCAACGCGTCCAAAAACTAAACCACAACCAGCCTAGCCGCATCTATGACTATAGCGCCTTTCCGCTGGTGCGCAAGCCAGACATCTATCTCATTTTTGTCGAATCTTATGGCAGTGTCCTCTACCAGCGACCCTTCTTTAGCGAGCCGTACCGCGCTTTGCTGGCTGAACTGAGCGAGCAATTGCAGGCAAACGGCTGGCAAATCGCAACCGCCCTGAGCGAAGCGCCTACCTGGGGCGGTGGTTCGTGGCTCTCTTACACCAGCACCTTATTTGGGATGCGCATCGATCAGCATCCCCAATACCTCGAATTGCTCAACAGGTATCAGACAGAGCGTTATCCGAGCCTGAGCGCCACGTTGCATGATCAGGGGTATCATACCGTCTGGCTTTCGGCATTGGAGGACGATCTCTCAGAGCAAGGCTGGCAAAAGTACACCCGCTTGTTGGCAATGGATCAATTGATCCGCTACAAAGACCTGGGATATATCGGCCCCCGCTATGGTTGGGGTCCTTCCGCACCCGACCAGTGGACCCTGCACTATGTGCAGGAAGAACTTACCCAAAAAATCGATCGCCCGCTCTTCTTCTTTACCATCACCCAGAATTCCCATTATCCCTTTGCCCCGCTGCCTACCCTGGCAGAGGACTGGCGCGCTTTGAACCAACCTGGTGAACAGCCAGAACCAGTGGACCCGCAAACCATGCGATTAATCACCTTGCGCGCCAACTATTTAGACGCCATCCTGCTGGAACTGCGTTTGTTGACCCAGTGGATTATCGCTGTCGGCGATCCGAACAGCATTTTTGTCCTGATCGGCGACCATCAACCCCCGGCTGTTTCGCGCCGCGCCGATGGCTATGCCACCCCGATTCACATCCTCAGCCAGGACAAAGCCTTCGTGGCTGCCTTTGGCGACTATGGCTTTGTCTCGGGCATGGAAGTGCAAAATTTTCAACCTGCCTTGCGTCATGAAGGCTTTTACTCCCTGTTTATGCGCCTCTTGCTGAGGCGCTATGGCATCAACCAGCTCGCCCAACCTGTTTATCTACCCAACGGCGTTGAGCTGGATAACAACGATGAATCGATCAACTGATTTTCGAAAAAGACCAAAGGAGGAAGTCATGTCAAACAAATGGACGAAAGTTCTACTCTCTTTGCTGAGCATCCTGGGACTGTTTGCCTGCGCCCAACCGGCTACGCCCCTGAGCGCGCCGCCCACTCAAACCGTCGTCCAAACCGCTCCACCGGCTTCGAGCACAAAGCCCGGCGGCAATTATCGCACCTTCGTCATCATGCCAGAGGAGTCGCGGGCGTCTTATATCGTGGATGAGGAGTTCTTCAGCGCGGCTCTGAACAAACTGGGCATTTCCCCAGGGAAGGTGAAAGTGACCGGCAGCACCCAGGCCATTGAGGGCTTTTTTCAACTGAACCTGGCCGACCTTTCTGCGCCACTAGGCGAAAACCGCATTACCGTGCGCATCAACACCCTTGCCACAGACCGCGACGATCGCGATCGCTGGATTCGCGAGAAAGGCCCGCGCCTGAACGATTATCCTCTTGCCACCTTTGTTGCCACCGCCATTGCCGATGCGCCTGCTTCCTACACGGAAGGCGAGGAGGTCAGGTTCAAACTGATCGGTGACCTGACCATCCGGGAAATTACCAAAACGGTCACCTTTGAAGTAACCGCTAGTCTGAGTGGCGACACCCTGCGCGGCGTTGCCCGAACGCGTCTGTTGATGAGCGACTTTGGCATCGAACCGCCCAGCTTTGCCAACACCCTGACCGTCGCCGACGAGTTCGAGCTTGAGATTCAAATCACCGCTCGAGAGCAATAAAATTTAATTAACGTCCCGAAGGTTTTACAAAGCGCGCTTCTGGCGGCAATCCAACCTTCGGGATGTTTTTTGTAACCACCCGCCATGACAAGTTGCGTGGCACACATGCATAGAAAATCATCCACAAAACAACGAATGATGGTCACAACCTACCATCACAAATCGTGTTGATCATTTGCTCAGAAAACCGTCCACGAATTGACCACAAACAAACGCATGGAAGCGCTATTGGTGCATTCGCGAGCTATTCGTGGACGGTCTGCCCTGCCAAAGAGAGCCTAGGATAAGGATTTCCGATCTTTTTCTCTCCTCTCAGGCGAATGGCCGCTATGGCAACGGAATAGCTTCGAGACGGCGCACCATCTCATCCAGCACATCAAACCCGCCTTGCCAGAAAGCCGCTTCGTAGATGTTGAAGCCAGCCTGAGCAAGAATTTTCTCCGGTGCAGCGCTACCGCCAGCAGCCAGGATGCTCTCGTAGCGCGGCTTGAACGATTCGCCCTCTTGCTGATATTGCTTGTAAAGCGACAACACCAGCAACTGTCCAAAAGAGTAGGCATAAACATAGAAGGGATAATGGAAAATGTGCGGTATCGCCACCCACTCCCAGCGAAATTCCTGGTTCACTTCCACAGCATCGCCAAACTGGTCGTTAAGGTTCTGATAATACGCCTGACACAGGTCGTCCACCGCCGCGCCATCTTTTACCATTTGATGCGCCTGACGCTCAAAGAGGGCAAAATAGGCCTGTCTGCCAATGGTGGCGTAGGCGTCATCCAACTGGCGGAAAAGGATGTCTCGGCGCACGGCGTCATCCGTCTCCTGTGCCAGCAGACGGTCGATCAGGAGCATCTCCCCAAAGGTCGAGGCCGTCTCTGCCAGGGGCAGGGAGGAATGGAAGGTGAAGAGGGTGTGATGGGCGGCCATCATCGAGTGCACTGCGTGACCCAGTTCGTGGGCAAGGGTTGCCACGTCTTCTGCTTTGCCCTGATAATTGACCAACACCCACGGGGTGAGATCGTTCACCGCCGTCAGACAGAAAGCACCATCCCGTTTGCCCTTGCGCACCTCGCTATCCAGGTGTTGCTGATCGAAGACTCGCCGGGCCTGGTCGGCAATGCGGGGAGAGAAGCGTTGAAACGACTCCAGCACCATTTCAGCGGCTTGCTCGAAGGGATAGGTTTTATCGGCCTGGGCTACCGGGGCGTAGATGTCGTAGCGGCGCAGGCGATCCATGCCGATCCAACGCGCTTTCAAGCGGAAAAAGCGCTGAAAGAGCGAGGCGTTTTTCTGACACACTTCCAGCAGGGTATCGACCACGCCATCAGGCAAATCATTTGCCAAATTGCGGGCCGCAATGGGTGTGCGAAAACGGCGCAGCTCCACCTGTTCATTCGCCCAATCGCGTACGATGGTCTGATACATTAAACCCAGGATCGGGCCATCGCTGCCGAAAACGCGATACATCTCCTGATAGGCGCGAGCGCGCACTTCCGCATCAGGATGGCGGGCATAGACCATCAGTTGCCCACGGGTCAGTTCCTTCTTTTCGCCATCCACTTCAAGGGTAAAGACATAACGGTTGGTGATGGCATCATAGAGGTTGCGCAAAGCCTGCACACCGGTGACGTCCTTGATGTTGACGATCTTCTCCTCGGCTTCGCTGAGGGTGTGCGGTTTAAACTTACGCATCATCTCCAGCCAGTAGCGGTAATCGCCAGCGGCATCCATCAATCGCGCCGCGTTTTCCTCATCGAGGTCTTTCCACCACAGGCTGAAGAAGAGGGTGCGGTTTTGAATGGTGGCGGCGAGCTGCTCCACCTGCGCCAGAAAGGTTTGGGCGTTCTGATCCTGTGTATCGGCGCTAAACCACAATTCGGCGAAGGCGTGCACTTTGGAGAGCAAATGGTTGATCTGCTCCAGTTGACTCACCAAGTTAAGGAAGGTAGTGCTGTCAATGCCTGCTTTGAGTTGGCTGCGGTGACCTTCGAACTGTTTGGTATCTTCTTCCAGTTTGGCAAAGGCAGCCCGCATTTCCGGGCTGTCGTGAGCAGGGAATAAATCTGCTAAACTCCAGGCAGAAAGCTGATAAGCCATCGAGGTCGTTTCCTTTCATTATCGAGGTCTAAGCGAGTTGAATGGCAAGAGAGAAATCTCTGTACCCTCTGCCGAGCGGATGCTGTTATTTTAACCGCTTTGGTCAGGTTAAGGTAGGGAAGTTCGAGCAGAAAAGCGTCGGTCAAAAGGCTCGCTTGCGCGGCAACTTCAAGCGTTGAACGGAGATGAACACCAGATATCCCACCAGCATTAAAGCGGTGAACATCAGGGTAAAGCCGTAAAAGCTCAAATTCTGAAACGGGTTGAGGGCGCGCCACAGGGTCTCTTTGAGAATCTCCTTGGGTGAGGTGAGCAAATCCCAACTGTTCCAGCGCGAAAAGCGCCCCAAATAGAGTCCCAAGCCTGCCAGACCCAAAGCGCTTAAGGCAAAGAACCAGCCCAAAATCACCCCGACATAGCCTTCGACGACCAGGTGCATCATGCGCAGGGAGACCAGGGCAAGGAAAAAGCCGCTCCAGGCAAAGGCGGCAATCAATCCAATGTCATACCACAATGGGATGCCAGGTCGTTGGGTGAGATGGAAAAAGTCGGTCAGCAAATACGGCGCGTTGGGAAAGAAGGCTAACCATAAGGCAGCCGGTAGCCAGACCAGCCACCACCGCCCAGGGCGTTGTCTTTCCAGGGCAATTGCCCATAAACTGAACAGGTACGGCAGCCACGCCAGAAAAAGATTCCAAACCAGATTGAAATAGACCACCCAATTGCGCGCCAGCACCACCCGGCTGGCATACAAACTGACTGCCAGCAGAGAAGACAGCGCCAGCGGGTAAAACAGGTGGTCGGCGAGAAAGCGATGTGTTCTGGACAGGATATTCACCATCGTTCTACTCCTGCACCCGATTATATCGGATACAATAGCTATATGCCAAAAACCCGTCTGGATGTTTTGCTGGTCGAACGCGGCCTGGTTGCCAGTCGCGCCGCTGCCCAAAAGCTGGTTCTCGCCGGCAAGGTACGGGTAAATGGCCAGGTCGCCCTGAAACACGCCTGGGAAGTCGACTCCACTGCTGCCATTGAAATCGAACAAGGTCTGCGCTATGTCTCACGCGGCGGTGAAAAGCTGGCCGCGGCCTTAGACCGGTTCGCCATCCAGGTAGAAGGCAAGGTATGCGCCGATGTCGGAGCGTCAACGGGTGGCTTTACCGACTGCCTGTTGCAGCATGGCGCTCAACGGGTGTATGCCATCGATGTCGGCAAAGGGATTTTGGCGTGGAAATTACGCAACGATCCCCGCGTGGTGGTGCTGGAAGACACCAACGTTCGCCATCTGGAGCAGTTACCCGAAGCTGTCCAATTGGTCACCATTGATGTTTCGTTCATTTCCCTGAAAATCGTCTTGCCGGTGGTAAAAAAATGGTTGAAGCAAGGCGCAGAGCGCGCCGAGGTGATTGCCCTGATTAAACCCCAATTCGAAGCCGGACGCCGGGAAGCAGCCCGTGGAGCAGGGGTGATTCGCTCCCCAGAAATTCATCAGCGGGTGATCGCTGAAATCCAGACCTGCGCCCAGGCGTTGGGCTTTCAGGTTCAGGGATGGATGGAGTCCCCGCTTTTGGGCCCCAAAGGTAATCGGGAGTTCTTGATCTATTTGAGCATTTCACCAGGAGAGGTTGTGGAGTGCTGAAGCCGTGCTTCCGCGGTTTCTTCGCCTCCAAAAAAGAGTTTCGTGTTTATTCGCGTTCATTTGCGGTTTAATTTTGCCCAGGCGTGGCTTGCGCACACCATAGGAGATCACATCAGCCGTTTTTTGCATCCTGTTGTATAATCTCTCTGTAAGTGGTGCAGAATTGAGCTGACACGCAGACGAATTTCGCCTCTCCGTTCATTCCATGGCTTTTCTGGAGGGCTGAGAACATGGATGTTTTCTTCGACAGCGGAATAACTTTCTTGCAGAGCCTGCAAAGCCTGGGGCAATGGCTGGTTCTCCCCATGCAAGCCATCACCTTCGTGGGCAGCGAGGAATTCTTTCTTCTTGTCCTGCCGGCGATCTACTGGTGTCTCGATGCGACGTTGGGTTTTCGGGTCGCTTTAATCTTATTGATCAGCAGTTCACTGAATGGCGCCTTGAAGCTCGCTTTCCATGCCCCGCGCCCCTATTGGGTTAGTCCGCAGGTAAAAGCTTTTGCTGCCGAGACTTCTTTCGGTGCGCCTTCCGGACATGCGCAAGTTGCCACCGGGGTCTGGGGAATGATCGCAGCAACCGTCCGCCGCCTTTGGGTCTGGCTGGTGTGCTTGAGTCTGATCTTTCTCATCGGTTTCTCGCGCTTATATTTAGGCGTTCACTTTCCCCATGATGTGATCTTCGGCTGGTTATTTGGCGTCATCACCCTGGGGCTCATCCTTCTGCTCTGGAAGCCCATCGCCGCTCTCATCGCCGAGCAAACGCTCGGGAATCGTTTTCTAATCGCTCTAGGAGCCTCTTTTGTCTTCATCTTGATCGAATTAGTGCCTTACCTCTGGCTGCAAATCAATTTTGAAGTTCCCCAGGGCTGGATAGCCCTGGCAATTTCCGCCACAGCGGGTGAACGTATCCCCGCGCCGGTCACGATAGAAGGCGCCTGGAGCAATGCCGGGGCGTTCTTCGGCTTGATGTGCGGATTTATCTGGTTGAATCAGCGCGGCGGGATCAACGTAGACGGCAAATTCTGGGAAAAAGCCGTTCGCTATCTGGTTGGGCTGGTCGGAGTTCTGCTCCTCTGGCGGGGGCTGAGTGTAGTCTTTGGTTTGCTCACCTTCAATGAATTGCTCACCTTTCTGCTGCGTTACCTGCGCTATGCCCTAACCGGGTTATGGATCTCGGCCGGAGCGCCATTGCTATTCATCCGGTTAAAGTGGATGAGAACTTCTTAGACGACAACCTTTGGGCTTTGCGCAAGCGGGGCTTGCGCGCTCTATAGCGTGATCAGTCTTTCGTCCGCAGGCTTTTGTCACCTTCGATCAGGCGCAAGAACTTTTCGGTCAAGCGAGGGTCAAACTGGGTGCCGGCTAACGAGCGAATAATTACCAACGCTTCGTCCAGGGAGTAAGCATTGCGATAGGGGCGATCGGAGGTCAGGGCGTCGAAGACATCCACTAGGGCAAACATGCGCGCCGCCAAAGGGATATTCTCGCCACTGATCCCCAACGGATACCCGGAACCATTCCACCATTCATGGTGAAGATAGGGAATATCCAGCGAATCTTTCAGGTAGGCAATATCCTTCAACAATTCATAGGCAATCAAGGGATGACGGCGCATGACCGTCCACTCTTGTTCATCCAGCGGTCCTGGCTTATTGATAATCGAGCTGGGAATGACCATCTTCCCAATATCATGCAGCAAAGCCCCATAGCGCAGGGGCTGTAGTTCGTCTTCTCTGAAACCCAGTTGACGGGCAAAGCGTAACATCAATTCAACCACGCGATGGCTGTGACCAGCCGTCTCCTGTTCGTGCAATTCCAGGGCGCGCGCCCAGCCCTGTATGGTAGCCTCATACGCTACCGCCAGATTGACATTTGCCTCGGCTAACTTGGCTTCGGTCTGGCGTTGACGTTCCTGTTGGCGCAAGGCACGAATGCCAAACGAAATATCATCGGACAGCTCACGCAGCAGGTCGATCTCTTCAGGATAGAAGGGTTCTTCGGCGCGGCTATAGACAAATAATGAGCCGAAAATTTCTTCATCCAGAGAAAGCGGAAAGACCAGATAAGCTTGCAGCCGCTCAGCAATCTTTTCGATGTCGTTCTTATTCTCTGCATTTGTTTGCGGCCATCCCTGCCATTGGTGAAGATGGCTTTCCAGGTCTTGATCCTGCAAGCCTTTTTCCAGAGTCTGTTCGCTTAATTTTTGAATCACCTCGCTCAATTCCCCGTGAATGGCAATCGAACGCAAACCTTTGCTTTGCGCATCAACCACGCCAATCCAGGCAAGAGGATAGCCGCCAGTGTTAGCCAGGATGTTGCACATCTCCTGGAGAAGCTGGTTTTCATCCTTTGCCCGCACCAGCGCCTGATTGCATTCGCTTAAAGTCCGCAGCAGGCGGTTGATGCGCCGCAATTCGGCTTCGCTTCTTTGCAGAGCTTCCTCTTTTTCCTTGCGTTCGCTCAAGTCGCGAGCGACCAGCATCACGTGCTCATCACTCACCGGTGAGATACCAGCCGAAAACCAGACTCTTTTTCCGCTCAGCGGGAGCTCGTATTCAATCCAACAAGGCTTATTTTCCTGCAGAGCGCGCTGAATCGCCTGGCGGTGCAGGGTAGCCGTTTCGGGATCGAGAAAATCCTCTAATTTCTTTCCCAGCATTTGCTGTGGTTCCGCAACCAGCAACTGCGGCGGAGAAGAGGGAATATCGACATAGCGACCTTGGCGGTCAAACACAATCACCGCATCTGGCATGGCAGCGAAAAGGGCTCGCAATTCCGCTGTGCGACGTTGCACCTGTCGCTGTAAGGTCGCGCTCCACAAACCCAGCAGGAGAATCACCCCCACAACCGTCCCGCTACCAACGATTAAATTCCGTTGCAAAATCGGGCTAAGCGGCGGCTTGCCATACCAACGACTATACACACCACGAATCTCCGAAGGTGTGATCAGTTGAAAGCCATCTTCAATGGTGGCGAGCAGGGCAGTATTCCCTTTTTGCACAGCGCGATGAAATTGACCCACATAGAAAGGTGGCGAGACACGGAAATCATTATAAAGGTCGTACTTGAGCAAAAAATACTCGGCCGGCGGCTTATCCATCATAAAGATCACAACCTCTCGCTGTTGGGCAGCCTGAATGATGGCTTCATAACTGGGATACTCGATTAGCTGGTCAATGCCATTCTGGCGAAGGTAATTGATGGCGTTATCGCCGCTTTTCACCGCAACGGTGAATCCTTGCAGGTCTTTCACATCCCTGATGCCGCTAATGTTGCTGCGGAAATACACCGGCACTTCGATATCTGCGTAAGGTTCAGTGAAGTCATAAAGCTTTGCCCGCTCTTCGTTGTAAAAAATCGTATCGATGACATCATAGTCTCCCGCTTCCATCCGCTTCAGCGCTTCCCCCCAGTCCAATCCATCGATTTGCACTGTTATCCCGGTCTTCCTCTGCCACAACCCCCATTCATCGACCAGAATCCCTTGTAAATTGCCATTGGCATCCAGAAACGCAAAGGGCGGGTAGTTCTTATCCATAACAACTCGAATCGAGCGAATGCTGTGTCCGTCAAAGATTTGCCTGGGATAGCAAGCGTTGATCAGCAAGAGGCAGGCAGCAAACACAGCCCCAATCAGCGCTCGAGTCAAGCACTTTTTAAAATCAAAACTAAAGGGACAACCATTGTTTGCTCTCATGGGGTGCTGCTAATTTAAAGCAATTAGAGATGTTCTCTCAAATTTATTATATCCCTATCTCACTTCCTGTAGCTTTGTTTTACCTTACAGTTTCGTCAACCCCTCAACGGAACCTGTTTTCTGCCAATTCGCTCCTAGAGTTATCCCCAAAGAGACTATAGCGTTTTTCCCTACTTCTCTATGTTTAATTCTTTCGTCGTAGTAGGGCATGTGGATATGTGGAAAACGGCCGACGAAGCAGTGAAAAGGAGTATATCTCAGGCGAGAAAACACAGACACTCCCAGATATACGGCTAGGCGAGCGGAGAGTTATCCCCAGCCCGGATGTGGACAGGGCAGGAGAAAAACAACCGTTTATCCACAGGTTATTCACAGGGGAAAGATGTAGGCTTGGGTTCAGCTTCTGCCCCAGATATAGGCATAGAGAAAAGCCAAAATGGGGTGCTTTTCCCCACTTTTCAACCGTTATCCACAGAACAAGGTAAAGTTATCCACAGGTTATCCATTCAGCCGCTCACCAGACGCGGATCGAGGCTATCAGGGCGTCCAGCAAAGACAGGCTGGGGGTGAAAGAATCGTCGGCTTCCAAAGAAAGTTGCTCGGCGACTTGGGAGTAATAGGTCGGTGGGTCAGAAATCTCCCAACCTGCTTCGTCAGGAGTGTCCGGCAGGGAAGGATGCGCGATTGGCAACACTGCTGCCACATACCAGCTTTGGTCGCTGGTGATGCCTTGATAGGTGTAAATTAATGCCTGGTTATAGACCGGTGAGACATCCTGGGCGAACTGAGTCAGATAACGCAGTCCGGAGCCGTTTTTGAAGTCCAGGTAGCTCAGCTTAGCAACGATCAAGGGTGCAGCATTCCAGAGCGGTAGGAAAGGAAGCTCATCGGCCGCTGCTGGACGCTCGCGCAGATACAGGAGCAGCTCATCTGCCATTGCATCGGCTGCGCTATCCATCGCGCGATAGGCTGGGAGCGGATAGACGTATATCCGCGGAGCATGGAAGGTATCGCTGAGCACATACCCTTGAAGGGTGAATTGGGTGTATTCGGGATAGACCGAACCCGGCATTGACTGGGTGGCATTGCCAGGCGCAGCGGGAACGAGTTCGGGTAGGACGCCTTCGGCAAGCTGTAAGTCGAGGAAAAAACGGATACCGTTGAAATCAATGTTGGGGGTTGGCTCAGCGGTTGGAACAGGCGGGATGGGGGTTTCGGTTCCCTGCGGAGAGGGGAGGGGAGGCTCAGCCTCCTGCAGAGGCACTTCCTCCGTCCGGATCGGGGTTTCGGAGGGAACGATTGCGGTTACTGCACCTTTTGAGGCCGCTTGCTGACGCAGGTACCACAACGTTCCGCCGGCGCCAAGCAGCAGAGTCAGGGCGCAGAAACCAATCAGGAGGATGACAACAATCAAGATCAACAGGTTTCGGTTTTGCATCTGACGCTCCTCATGTTCAGGGTATAAACCAGACAAAGGTTTGTACGATTTGCGCGAAGACCTGTTTTTCCAAATCCCTATCGAAGGGTGGTGGAGGGGTGGGAAAATTGTCTGGATTGCTGGAATGGAGGACAAAGTCTAAGGTAACACAGACGGCTTCATTGTGAACGGCATAAGCTGTCCAGTCATACCGCGAGCCGGCTGCTCCCTCGCTGAAAGAGACGGTCTCAAACGTCAGCGGGTCAACCACCAGCGTTTCCAGTTGCAAAGCTTCGGGTGGCAGGCTTTCCATTAGCGGACTGAGGCACCGTCCCAGATATTCCTGAGCGTTGATTTCCAGATACTTTTCCACCAGGTTGGTGCCGCTTGCAAAGGGCAAATTCAGGCGGGCTGTGTTGGGCATATTGAGCGCAAAACTGCTGCCTGGTGGATAGCGCAATTCAAAGCCATAGTTGTAGTTGCGATAGGTATTCCACGGGTCGGTAGGGGATGACGGCAGGGGGGTGGAGGTTGGGGTTGCAGATGGTGCGAGCGGAGAAGCGGTCTGGGTCGGCGTGGCTGTTGGGGTGACGCTGGGGGAGGGCGTCTCGGTGGGCGGCAAAGGGGTGACGGTCGGAGTCGGCTGGAAACCGAATTCGGCGCGACAGGCCAGCAGCACAACGGTTAACAGCGTGAGTGAAAATCGAACCTTTGGTTGCATGACTCCTCCTTCGGGATGGTTGGCTTCGCCAACCCAGGCGATGAGCGTTCCTTTTCTCTGCCCGGGCAGAGAATGCCCTGCAGAAAAGCCTAATCAGGCGCGATGGTGGTGCCGGGGTGTAAGACGGTATCCTTCGGGATGACTACGATGCCATCCTCGATAACCCAGTTTTCCTTCTCTTCCCGGTAACCGCGCGGGAAGGGTTTGATGGTTACCCGCTCCCCAATACGGGCGTTTTTATCCACAATGGCGCCTTCGATGTGCGAATAATCCCCAATGCCTAGAGGAATGCCGGCGTTGATTGTGGAGACTTCCTTCTCGTAATAATCTGCGCCCATCACCACCGTGTTGCGAATGGTGACCGCGTTGCCGATCATGCTGCGCAAGCCGATAATGGCGTTATCGATCACTGCCTGGTGGATGATACACCCTTCGGAGATCAAGGCATTGTGTAGGGTGGCGCCATCGATGATTGTGCCAGGCAAATTGCGGGCGCGGGTGTAGATTGGGCGCTCCGGGTCGTGAAAGTTAAAGGGCGGGTTGGGGCTGGCAAGCGAGAGGTTGGTGTCATAAAAGGAGCGAATCGTTCCAATATCTTCCCAATAGCCATCGAAGTCAAAGCCGTAAACGGCATAGCTTTCCAGCGAGTTGGGGATGATCTGCGAGCCAAAGTCGGTGTAGGTGGTGTTTTCCAGGACTTCTTCCAGTACGGCGGTGTTGAAGAGGTAAATGCCCATCGAGCCAATATAAGGCCGCTGGGGGTCTTCGCGGCTGACAAAGCGTTGCAGAACTTCGGGATCGCGCGGTTTTTCGACAAAGGCAATGATGCGTCCATCTTTGTTGCGCTGCAGTAAGCCGAAGCGGTGGGCATCTTCGGCCGCAACCGGCTGTACCCCAATCGTGATCTGGGCATTCTTATCGAGGTGATACTGGAACATCTCGCCATAATCCATGCGGTAGAGGTGATCGCCGGCCAGAATCAGCGTGTAATCGGCGCGCGCCGAGCGGATTTCAACCAGTTGTTTGCGCACTGCGTCGGCCGTGCCCTGATACCAATCGGTGCTGCGCAGGGTTTGCTCGGCGGCTAGAATCTGCACCCAGCCTTCGTGAAAATCATCGAAGGTGTAGGTCTGCGTGATATGGCGATGCAGGGAAACCGAGTTGAACTGGGTGAGAACGGCAATGTGCTGAATGCCGGAGTTGATACAATTCGAGATCGGCACGTCGATCAAGCGGTATTTGCCGGCAATGGGAACGGCCGGTTTGGCGCGTTGTTTGGTGAGGGGGTAGAGTCGCTTCCCAACTCCACCGCCTAAGATCACTGCCAGAACATTACGCATCGAAACCATGACAACCTCCCTTCACGGAAAAAAGAAGCCCTCCAAAAAACGGGGGAGGGCAAACCTATCTGGTTTGAACAGGTGCCGAAGGTGGGAGTCGAACCCACACTCCCGAGGGAACGCGATTTTGAGTCGCGCGCGTCTGCCAGTTCCGCCACTTCGGCTCTTCGCATAAATAAGTATAACGAAAGTTTGAGCAGAGGTCAAGGAGAAAACGGAAGAGAATCGCTGACGATCAATTCAGGTTATTCCCAACAAACGCAATTGCGCCCATGGGCTTTGGCGCGATAAAGCGCTGTATCTGCACGCTTGATCAGACTGTGCAGGTCGTCGTTCTGAAGAGCGAAGGTTCCACCGATTGAAATGGAAATCCGATCCTCACCAAACTCCATTTTCTCCACTGCGCTGCGCAGCCGCTCGGCCAATTGATCGGCTTCAGCAGCCGGGGTATCCACCAGCACCAGAAATTCTTCGCCGCCCCAGCGGGCAGCTAAGTCGCTGGCGCGCAGGTTGTTCTTCAGGGTGAACGCCACGCGGCTGAGGATCAAATCACCCGTATCATGTCCATAGGTGTCGTTGTAACACTTGAAATCGTCTAGGTCGATCAGCAGGATGGCAAACAATACCCGGGAGGCAAGGCGCCTTTCAATCAGCTCAGAAATCATGCGCCGATTGGGCAACTGGGTGAGATCATCGATGTTGGCTTGCCATTCCCAATATGCTGCCTCACGTTGCGCTTCGATAACATCATCCTTTACTTTCGCAAGGACGAATGTTAAAAGCCCGATCACCAGCAAGCGGGTTACCAAACGGGTCAAATCCGTCACCAGCTCTGGATTGGCTGGAAAAAATCTCAACATCCCAACCAGAAAGACTGCGGCGGTGTAGGAAAAAGAAGCGGATAGGGCGAGCCGATGAGGCAAGATAATATAGCCGATAATGAAGGTAATCAACATCCCCGCAGAAATGGTTTCTATCTCTTTCCAGGAGGTCGTGAGGTCTGTGAAATAAATGTAATAGGTGAATTTGACGAAAAAGAATAACCCGATGGTGAAAAACACGAATCGTTCAATCCACACCAACGGAATGCGCCGCCAGAGCAAAGCGCCACTCCACAGCAATGCTTCTGCTATCAGAAAGGGATAGACGTGGAAAATAAAGGGGTCGGTCTTGCCGTAAACGCTCCAGACAAAGTAAATGGAGGGGAGGGACAACAACGAAGCAATGAGGTATAACCGTCGTTTGCGGTTCTGAATCTCTTCGTCAATGTTGGGCGGCGGAGGTAAAGAGGGGTGGAAATAATGACGTCTGTCCATCGAAGCGTATGAATGAGTTGTTCTGATTATAAACGACGTGGCATTAAAAAACCCTAAAGTAGGCATTGAAAAGCCCAAAAATTTTTCAAGCAGAAAGGATCAGGTCATGCATCTAAAAGCCCAACTTTTGAATGAAGAAGAACAAGACCGCGTTCACCAGCAGAGCCTGCGCATCCTGTCCGAAGTGGGTGTGCGCTTTCACGGGGCAAAAGCCCTGCCGCTTTTGAAGGCCAACGGCGCCAGGGTGGACGAGCAAAACGGTCTCGCTTACCTGCCGGCCGAGATGGTGGAACACGCCCTGAAGACTGCGCCGAAAACTTTCATGCTGGGGGCGCGCAATCCGGTCTATAACTTTCCCTTGCCTGCTCCGTTTACACGCTATGCAATGGATGGCACCGGCTCGTTCATGGTGGATTTCTATACCGGCGAGCGCCGCTATGGGATGGCTCAGGATATTGCTGCGGCAATGCGTGTCTTTCAGGCTGCTGATCTGGGTGTGCTTGCCTGGCCACCGGTCTGCGCTTCGGATGCTCCAGCCCACTCTCGACCGCTGCATGAATTTTTTACCATGATCCAATACACCTCGAAACATGCCCAACACGAATTGCATACCGTTCAGCAGGTGCCCTATCTGGTGGAGGGGTTGGAAGTCGTGGCGGGTAGCGCGGCAAACTTGCGGGAGAAAAACTGGTTCTCCCTGATCTACTGTCCGGTCGCGCCCCTGATGCACGATGGGGCAATGCTGGATGCCTATCTGGAGTTGGGGGATGCCCGCTTGCCGATCATGATTATGCCGATGCCGGTCAATGGCACCACCGGGCCAGCCAGCTTGTTTTCCAACCTTGCCCTGGCAAATGCTGAAACCCTCTCGGCAATCGTTGTTTTTCAGTTAGCCCATCCCGGCCGGCCGCTGATCTACAGCTCCGCAACAGGCACCATTGACTTCCGCAGCGGCGCCTATCTGGCCGGAACCGCTGAGATGGGCTTACAATCGGCTGCTCTGGTGCAAATGGGCCGCTTTTACGGCTTGCCAGCCACCTCGGCCGGGATCGTCTCGGATGCCAAAGAGATCGGCGCCGAAGCGGTGATCGAAAAAATCCTCACCACCTTGCCTAGTTTGCTGGTTGGTTCGGATATCATTGTCGGATACGGGGAGGTGGAAAGCGATCAGACCCTTTATCTGGAACAGATTCTGGTCGATAACGAGATCGCCCATCTTTTGGAACGGCTGGTACAGGGTGTGGATACCTCCCCAGAAAGGGATTACTTCGCCGAGATCGCCAAAATCGGCCCAGGCGGACATTTCTTGAAGACCAAGGGCACTCACGCTGCCAGCCGCAGCCCGGAATTTTACAAACCCAACTATCTCTACCGTGCCTCCTATGAAAGCTGGTTGGAGCTGGGCAAACCTACCCTGTATAGCGAGGCGCGCAAGAAGGTGGAAGAGATTTTGGCTGCACCGTTGGTCGATCCTTTGCCCGATGAGATATCGGGAAAACTGCAAGACATCTTGCGCCGCGCCGATCGAGAAATCCAATGACCGCCGAGCGATTGCCAATCCGCTACCGATCCCCCTTTGAAGGATGCTGACCATGCCCGAAATGATGCGTTTAGGGATTATTGGCTTGCCTCAATGTGGAAAGACCACCCTTTTTAACGCCCTCACTGGCGAAAATCGCCCGGTTCACCTTGGCGGCGGGAGACTGGACACGCAACTGGCGGTGGTGGACGTGCCGGACGAGCGTCTTGACCGCCTGGCGAAGTGTTTTCAGCCCCAGAAAGTAACCCCAGCCAGGGTCGCCTTTGCCGACCTCGGTGGGTTGGAGAGCGGTGCAGCGCACAAAGGATTGCCGGGCGCGTTGCTCAATCAGCTCAGTTCGATGGATGGTTTTGTTCACGTGTTGCGTTGCTTTGAAGACGAGCGCGTGCCACACACGCTGGGGTCGGTCGATCCCGGCCGCGATTGGAAGCAACTGGAAGCCGAGTTCATGCTCTATGATTTACTGATCATAGAGCGTCGCCTGGAACGACTGAACGAAGAACTGCGCAAGGGGGGCAGCCGGGCGCGCAGTGAAATCGAGCGCGAACAGAGCTTGCTGGCGGAAATGCGCAAATCCCTGGAAGCCGAGCAACCCTTGCGCCGTTTGAGCTTGAACGCTGAGCAGCGGCGGCTGATCAGCAGCTTTGCTTTTCTCTCTTTGAAACCGATGTTGCTGGTGCTCAATTTAGGAGAAGGACAACCTGCCCCACCCTGGCAAGCTGAAAATCCTGCCGAAGCGGTGATTGCCCTGCAGGGCAAACTGGAGATGGAACTCAGGCAGATGCCCCCTGCAGAAGCGCAAATCTTTCAGGAGATGTATGGCATCGCCGAGTTAAGCCTGCCGCGCCTCATCCGTCAAGCCTATGCTCTGTTGGGCTTCCAGACCTTTTTCACCGTCGGGGAGGATGAAGTGCGCGCCTGGCAGGTGTGGCGAGGAGCAACTGCCCAGGAAGCAGCCGGCGTGATCCACACCGACTTGATGCGCGGATTCATCCGCGCTGAAGTCATCGGTTACGCCGAGCTACTCGAAGCTGGCGGGTGGAATGAAGCGCGCGCTAGGGGTTGGATTCGCCTGGAAGGAAAAGATTACCTTTTGCAGGAAGGCGAGATCATGCACGTGCGTGCCGCAACGTAGGGGAAGATGCCCTCACCCCCGGCCCCTCTCCCAAGGCGGGAGAGGGGAGATTGCCCTCACCTCCAACCCCTCTACCAAGGCGGGAAGGGAGTGCGTACTAGAATATTATGACATTCTATTGACATAAACCCTAAAATGATATAAAATAATAGTAGAATTATAGTGCGCCTTACGTTCAAGCCCAAACCACCATTATTCCCAATAGAAAAGGAGTTGAACAGTTTCCATGAGCGCCTTGTCCTCCCGTCCGCGACGCAAACCCCGTCTAAACCTGTCCGAGATCACGCCTCCCTTCTCTTTGTTGAAAGACGATTGGAACGAGGTCAACGTGGGAGCAAACCTGCGGACGATTCGCAACCAGCAAGGGCTTTCCATGCGCGCCCTGGCGGAGCTAAGCGGCTTGAATGTCAACACGTTGAGCATGATCGAAAACAATAAGACCTCCCCCAGCGTGAGCACCTTGCAGCGTCTGGCAGCAGCCCTACGAGTGCCAATCACCGCCTTTTTTAAGAGAGAGCAAGAACCGCGTTCGGTGGTTTTCCAACGCGCCGGCCAGCGTCGTCGCGTGACATTTGAACACGGTGTGTTGGAAGATTTGGGAGGAGGGCTTTCGCTGCACGGAGGGGTTCCTCTGATGGTTTCTCTTGAACCGGGCAGCAACAGCGGTGAGGAGGCAATTGTGCATACCGGGCTGGAGTTCGTCTATTGTCTGGATGGCTGTTTGACCTATTTTATTCGAGAAGAGCGATATGAGTTGACTGCAGGCGATAGCCTGCTCTTTGAAGCCCACCTTCCCCATCGCTGGGGCAATTTTAGCTCACAACCTTCGCGGTCTCTGCTGATCCTCTGTCCTACCGACGAGTGCGATCGTCCACACGAGCGGCATTTTTCGTTAGAGAGCCTGCCCCGCAGCTCAAGCGGGCAAGGAGGTGACAGATGAAACGATGGCGATCGGTTTCCATTGTCCCGTGGATTTTGGGTTGGACTTTCTGGTTGGGAGGCGTCGCAGCGCAAAGTGCAGCCGCCCAGACTCCCAAGCCTGACCAGGATGAGCGCTGTTTCAAATGCCATGCGAACCTGTATCAGTTGCACGACAGCGGGAAATGGTATTGTCTCTGTGGCACTCGGGCGCGCTGTTCGGTTTGTCATGGTGGGGTCGTCGGTAGCATGGAAATGGAAGTTGCGCATCAAAACCTGATCGCCCATCCGATTACCCAAAATCGATCGGTTTGCCAGAACTGTCATCCTCAGGACGCGGCGCAACGCATTGCCACCTTTATCGCCAAAGCCGGGCTGAAAACGCCGCAGCCGGTAAGCACGGTTGCTGTGGCAGCTTTGGGGGGTGAAGGGGCGCTGCCACTCAGCTTGCAAGAGAAACCACCCTCAGCCTGGCGAACGGCAGCTTGGATTATCCTGGGGTTGGCGGCACTTGGCGTGCTTGGCTTTGGATGGCACTGTTACCGGTTGGACTGTTTGCGCCAGCGTTCTGAAGCCTGAGACAGCCTAGACTCTTCCCGCAATTGCCAGACAAGGGCTCAACCGCTTCCTTCTACGCTTACGACCCGCAGACCCAGCAAAATCGCATAGAGATCAAAGTTCTGATCGTGATGAAGCAACGGCACGTCATTTTCGATGCACCAGGTAGCGATTAGACTGTCTATGGTCTTTCTCACCGTGAGTCCTTTTTGGCGTAAGCGGCGAAAGTTTTGGGCGCTTTTTACCGCCAGTTCGGGGCTGACTATGCTAACTTGGGCAAATTTGTTCAGCGCCTGATAGGCTTGAGCAAAGTCTTCATCTCTGCGAAACCCTTGTAATGCTTCTGCCAGAATCAGGTCACCAACCAGAATCAAGTCTTGATCTAAAAGGGCGTCTAATCTTTCGGTATGGGGCGATCTGACACCGTTGAAATAATCAATCCAGACTGTGCTATCCACCATTAACATCACTTAGCCCTCGAAGCGGGATAAACGCTGTTGTTCCAAATCGCCCTCCCATTTCAATTTGCCCCGCAAAGCGCGCACTTCCGCTTGTTCATGCAGGCGAATCACCAGGCGCAAGGCCTTGGGGCTCGATTTGAAGGGAAACTGGGATGGGTAAAGTTGCACGGGAACTCTGAGGACAAGCTGCCAAGCTAAAGGTTGAGGCTTGGAACGCGGTATAATGCGCAAGCGCATCGGTTTGTCCATTCAATGTCTAAACCAGCTCAATTGGCAGAAAATGATGTTGTTTGACCTCCTCCTCGAGAATTTGAACGAAGGCAAAGTCCTTTCCGTTGAAGTTGGCTTATTCTGGACAGCGGTGACGGTGCAGAGTGAGCAGGGAGTGCGTTGCGGTCTGGCTGCCACGCATCACCAGGCCGAGCACGAGCACACCGAACCGGCCGTGAAGCGGGCTGGCGAATTGGAACAATGGAAAGCCAGCGATTTAGCCCAACTGGTTCACGCCGAGAGCCCAACCGAAGTGGCGATTGGCCTGGCTACCCTGAACGCTTTGCTTCCCGAGCCCGCCCAAAAAGTATCCTTAGCCGCTGAAGAGTATATCGCCCGCCAGGGTGAGCAGGCGCGCGTGGCTTTGGTGGGGCATTTCCCGTTTGTCGATTGGCTGCGCAGCCGGGTCGCCCAGTTGTGGGTGCTGGAGCTCAAGCCCCGCCCCGGCGATACTTCCTCCGAGCATGCCGCGGAAATCATCCCTCAGGCAGATGTGCTGGCGATCACTTCGTCAACTCTAATCAATGGTACTTTTGAACGCTTGTTTGCTCTGCGTCGCCCAGATGCCAAAGTCATGCTGTTAGGGCCGAGTACACCGCTCTCGCCGCGCTTGTTTTCGCTGGGGATTCACGTCCTCTCCGGCTCGCTGGTGCGGGATGTGGAAGCCGTGCGACGCTGTGTGCGCCAGGGCGGAAACTTTCGCCAGGTCAAGCGCTGCGGCGTGGAGCTGGTGACGCTGGAAGCCACCCTTTGAGCGCAGAGGTCGATCGCTGACGCCTGCTCTCTGATTGCGGATTGGGAACCTGAAGGTAACAACCTACCATCACAAGTTGCGTTGATCATTTGCTGAGAAAACCGTCCACGAATTGACCACGAATAAACGAACGACAGCGCTATTCGTGCATTCGTGAAAACTCGTGGACGTTCTATCCTGCCAAATAGAGCCTTTGGTAGGTAATTACAACTGGAGAATCTTAATTCGGCGCGAGTTCGTTGGGGAAAAACTGCGTCTGAAAGGTCTGGGGGTCGAGTGATAGGCGGCTCAGGTGCAGGGCGGCAATGGGTTCGAGGGTAGAGAGGGGGGTGAGCAAGCGCAGTTGCCTGGTTTCTGCCTGATGATCCAGCAGGATGGCAAGGCTCAAGCAATAGCCGTCGCGGTCGGTGAGGGCGAGCAGTTGGTTGGGGAAGAAGCGCGGTCCAGGCCAGACAGGCATCTCGTGCCAGTTCAACTCCAGGAACTTTGCCGAGGCAAAGTAAGCTGCCAGTTGGTTGGTGCGATACTGACGGCGCACTTCAGGACTGCGCGGTTGCACCGCGGCCGAAGCGCGGAAATGATACACGGCCGTCCGACTCTGCCTGAGAAAGTAGTTCAGCAATGGCTGAAGTTCGTTTTCGATCGAGAGCAGACAGATGGTTTGGGGGACTAGCAGTTCAATCAGGGCGAATTTATAGTAGATTCCACCCTGCTGCGGATCAATCAGGCCATCTGTGTCATAGAGGATCACTTCGGCTTTCTGGCGAAAGCCTTTGCGCACCAGGCGCGAGATGGCGGTAAGCATGGTCAGCATGTTGCCCCGCGGCGACAGGGAGGCGACAAAACGCCGCCAGACCTGGGTTGGGTGCTCCAGATCTCCGCTTGCTAGGCTGAGCGTGGTAGGGGGGCCGAGAAAGGCTTGCCCCGGATCGCCATCCAGATAGGCGCAGGGACGCTGCTGGGCAAGCAGTTGCGAATATAGATAGCGGCAGAAGGTGCTTTTGCCCGAATCGGGTGCGCCGATCACCATGACCAGGCCGTGCAACTGATTCGGGCGCAGCGCTTTCCAGGCCGCGGGGATATCGAGGGCGTCTGGCAATTTATTTGGCTAAGAGCTGCTCGAGAATCTGCCTTGACCTTGCCTCGATCACCGCGTGTTGGCTTTGACCGTGCGCATCCATGGTCACGACAGCCGGAAAATCTTTGACTTCAATCACCCACAGCGCTTCGGGAACACCGAATTCGAGCTTATACACGCCGAGCACGCGCTGCACCGACTGGGCGATCCACGACGCGGCGCCGCCGATAGCATGGAAATAAACTGCCGGCACTTCCTGGCAGGCTTGCAAGGTTTTCGCGCCCATGCCACCCTTGCCGATCACGCCTTTGAGATTGAAATGGCGCAGCACTTCTCCCTGATAGGGCTCTTCGCGGGAGCTGGTCGTTGGCCCGGCGGCTACAAAGCGGTACTCTTTGCTCTCTATGCCGGCAACGACCGGTCCGCAGTGATAAATCACGCCGCCATTCAACAGCGGTTTGATTGCCTCATAAACTTCTAAATCATCGCCTTGCGGCGCGCGGGTTCGGTAGATAAAGGTTTCAACCAGCCACTTGTGCACCGCATCTCGCCCGGTGACCATCACCCCGTTGAGCGAGACTGGGTCGCCAACCTTCAAGCTGCGAATGACTTCATCGGAAATCGGAATGGTTACTTGGCGCATGGTTTGATCCTTTCTTTCGGGTTCAGCGCAAAGACAGCGTGGGCAAAGGGAGGAGTAAAGCGAGGTGCCTTTGTGCGTTTGGGTGTTGGTTTAGGTATAAGTCACCTGACCGGCCTGCCAGACCAGGCGACGGCGGCGATAGGCCCAACACATGTAGGAAACCGTGACGAAATAGCTGGCCGGCAGGCGGTTGAGGGCAGTGATCTTGGTGCCCAGAACGGTGGTTTTGCCACCAAAGCCCATTGGACCGATGCCTAACTGGTTGGCTTCTTCGGTCAGACGTTTCTCCAGTTGGGCAAGTTCAGGGTTTTCGTTCTCATCATCCAGACGACGGAAGAGAACTTCTTTGGAGGCATAGTAAGCTGAGCCGCGGTCGCCGCCGATGGCAACCCCCAAAATGCCCGGCGCGCAGCCCTGGCCTTGCGCCTGATGGACGGCATCCAGCACGACCTTGCGCACCCCTTCGAGGTCGCGGCCGGCTTTGAGGGCATTGTATGGCAGCGAATACTGGGCGCCGACGTTCTCACACCCGCCGCCCTTGAGCATCAAATCTACCATCAGGGTATCGCCTTCTACTTCTTCGAAGTGGATCGTGGGAAAGTAATTGCCGCCCAGGTTGTTGCCGCTGTTCTTGCCGCTCAGCGCATCAACCGAGTTGGGACGCAGATAGGATTTTTGGGTAGCCTGCACGACAGCCTGCTCGATCTGTTGGCGTAACTGGCGCGTTGACCAACCTTCGGGATAATAAACGTAGAAGATGGGTGTGCCGGTATCCTGGCAAATGGGGGTCTGGTTGCGGCGCGAAAGCTCCACATTTTTCAAAATGGTCTCCAGGGCGCCCCGCGCGGCTGAACCCGGTTCTTCTTGTTCAACGGACTGGCGCAGGGCTTCTTCGACATCGGGGGGCAAATCGGTGGCTGCCAGGCGAATCAATTCGAGAAAGTGAGCGGTCAAATCGGGGGTCATCTTCACTCCTTCATTCCCACAGGGTACGATGGCTTTAAAACCTCACTGCTTCTATTTTATCCCCATTTTGCGCACTCGAAATACGCAATTTGAGGGTTTAGACAAGAAATAGCACATGGGAAGTTTTACACTTCGCACTTCAAATGGCGAAGTTCCTGGCTGCCGTTCAGGCCGAATAACGAAGATTCGTCCGTCCCGACTTCTGATTTTCACTTGTCCTTCCACTAAGGCTCTTTCCAGTAGAACTGAAAGCCGCTCACGCGCTTTGGAGTAAGAGTAAACAGTCATCTTTACACCCTCATTCCCACTCGATGGTCGCTGGGGGTTTGCTGGTGAGGTCATAGACCACCCGATTGACTCCCTTGACTTCATTGACAATGCGGTTGGCAACCCGCCCTAGCAGGTCATGGGGTAGCCTTGCCCAATCGGCGGTCATGAAATCCTCGGTGGTGACCGCCCGCAGGGCAACGACCTCCTGGTAGGTGCGCTGATCGCCCATCACCCCTACCGACTGGACCGGCAACAGCACCGCAAAGGCTTGCGCTGTGCCTTCGACCTGTTCATCGGTATAGCGCAAGCGCAGATAGCCGGCTTTCTGAAGTTCTTCAGTGAAAATGGCATCGGCTTGGCGTAAGATTTCCAGTCGCTCGGCGGTCACTTCGCCCAAACAGCGCACCGCTAAGCCCGGACCGGGGAACGGCTGGCGCCAGACGATTTCGGCCGCTAGCCCTAAAGCTTCCCCGACAATGCGCACCTCGTCTTTGAAGAGGTAGCGCAACGGCTCCACCAGTTGAAACGCCATCTCCGCCGGCAGTCCGCCGACGTTATGGTGCGTTTTGATGCGCTGGGCCTGGGCGCGGTCGGGAGCACTCGATTCGACCACATCGGGATAGATCGTCCCCTGCACCAGAAAGGGCGGCATCCCCACCTGCCGCGCCTGGGCTTCAAAGATGCGGATGAAGGTTTCGCCGATGATCTGGCGCTTTCGTTCGGGGTCGGTGACGCCTTTTAGAGCCCGCAGGAAGGTCTCGGCAGCCTCAACGACGATTAATTCAATCCCCAGATGAGCCTGTAAAGCCTGGCGAACCTGGCGCGCTTCTCCCTGGCGCAACAAGCCGGTGTCCACAAACACGGCGATCAGTTGCTCCCCGACTGCTTTCTGAACCAGAGCCGTTGCCACAGTGGAATCCACCCCGCCGCTGACCGCCGAGAGCACTCGCTGATCCCCGACTTGTTGACGGACGCGCAGGACGGTTTGTTCGATGATTGAGGCCGGCGTCCATTCAGGTTTGGCAGCGCAGATTTGCAAGGCGAACTGGCGGATCATTGCCATGCCGTTGGGGGTATGACGTACTTCAGGATGAAACTGGAAGGCAAAATAGCGACGTTCAAAATCGGCCATGGCAGCGATGGGAGAACGCTCACTGACTGCAATGGCGACAAAACCCGGTGGTAGCGCTTCGATGCGGTCACCGTGAGACATCCAGACTTGCTCTTCTTTCTCAATCAGCGGATTGGGTTGCAGGGGAGCAACGCGGGCAAAGCCATATTCGCGTTGCGGGGCGGGGTTGACTTGCCCACCGAGCTGGGTTGCCAGGGCTTGCATTCCATAGCAGATGCCCAGGATAGGCAAACCACTCTGGAAGACATAATCGGGAATGCGCGGCGCGCCGGCTTCATAGACAGATGCCGGACCACCCGAAAGGATAAAGCCTTTGGGTTGCAAGGCGAGAACCTGCTCGGCCGGCGCGTTCCAGGGGAGCAGTTCGCAATATACCTGGCACTCCCGCACCCGCCGGGCGATCAGTTGCGAGGTCTGAGAGCCGAAATCCAGGACAACCAGGCTGTCCATGTCAGGCTTCAAAGACAATGGTGTTGTTGTCCATCGAGCGGATGCGGGCTAAGCTTTCGATCGGCACGTTGAGGTATTCCAGGGCTTGCCGCCCGCCTTCAAAGGTCTTTTCGATCAGCGCCCCGATGCCGACAATTTGGGCGCCAGCCGCTTCCGCCAAGCGAACCAAACCCAGAATCGTTGCGCCGGTGGCAAGAAAGTCGTCAATGATCAAAACCCGCTCTCCGCCGGCTAAATATTCGGGTGAGATAATAAGCTCCACGGTGCGCCCTTTGGTGTGCGAAGGCGTCAGGGTGAGATAAACCTGATCGGGCATGGTGATCGGTTTGTGTTTGCGGGCATAGACAACCGGGATGCCCAAATGCATCGCGGTGGTGAGAGCCGGGGCAATGCCCGAGATTTCGGCGGTCAGAACTTTGGTCGCTCCCACCCGTTCAAACCGCCGCGCCAGCTCTTTGCCACATTCGTCCATCAGCCGCGCATCCACCTGATGATTGATAAAGCTATCGACCTTGAGAATGCCGTTTCCCAAATTGCGCCCCTCTTTCAAGATTCTTTGTTTCAATGCTTCCATTTTGGACCTCCAGAGATAGAGAAAAAGATCAACCAAAAAGCCCTAAATGTTAGCGGGCTTGTTGAACCAATCATAGAGCAGTCGTTAAGGGGTGTTTTCTTTGAGACGGAGGCGGCAATGTCTCTGCCGCGAGTTCTATCGACCGATTTTACCAAAGAAGACGGTCAATGGAAGGGCAGCGGGAGGGTCAGTTTTCTGGCGATTTTTCTGCCCTCGCTACCCTGGGGTTGGCGGCTCAAGGCTTACAACCTTTGTTGACGAACCATTGAACATCATTTAGAATCCAAATACCGACAAAAAACCTCTGTTTCGTGCGTTCACCAGAAGGAGCTAACCGATGGCAAAATACCCTTTCCCGTCCAAGCGCGCAGCCATATACCGCGATGTTCCCGATGACCAGTGGTATAACTGGCGTTGGCAGTTAAGCCATCGCCTGAACACCGCCGATGAGATCGGTCAGGTCATTCCGCTCAGCGAAAGTGAGCGCAAAGCGCTCAACGCCCCCAACCTCTTTCGAGTGGATATTACGCCCTACTTTATCTCCCTGATCGATCCGGATGACCCCGATGACCCGATCCGCAAGCAAGTGATTCCCACCGCAGCCGAGATGGTGCCGTTTACGGCGATGATGGAAGACTCCCTAGCCGAAGATCGCCATTCCCCCGTGCCTGGCCTGGTGCATCGCTATCCTGATCGGGTGCTGATGCTGGTTACCACGCAGTGCGCCAGCTATTGTCGCTATTGCACGCGCTCGCGCATTGTGGGCGATCCCTCGGCGACCTTTTCTCGCAGTGAATTTGAGCTGCAACTGGAATACATTCGGCGCACGCCGCAAATCCGGGACGTGCTGCTTTCGGGCGGCGATCCGCTGGTGCTTGCCCCAAAGATTTTGGAGGAAATTCTCAGTCGCCTGCGCGAGATTGAGCATGTGGAGATTCTGCGTATCGGTACCCGAGTGCCGGTCTTCTTGCCCATGCGCATCACCGATGAACTGTGTGATATGTTGCAAAAATATCATCCCTTATGGATGAACATCCACGTTAACACGCCCAACGAGATCACGCAGGAACTGGCCGAAGCCTGCGATAAACTGACCCGCGCCGGCATTCCGCTTGGCAATCAGGCAGTGCTTCTGGCAGGGGTGAACGACAACGTGGATGTTCAGCGTCAACTGGTGCACGATTTGGTGCGCATCCGCGTGCGGCCATATTACCTCTATCAATGCGATCTGGTCGAAGGGGCCGGGCATTTCCGCACGCCGGTAGGGAAAGGGATTGAAATCATGGAAGGGCTGCGCGGGCATACTTCGGGGTATGCGGTACATCAATACATCATTGATGCGCCAGGTGGAGGGGGCAAGATTCCGGTGATGCCCAATTATCTGCTAAGCTACTCCGATCACAAAGTGGTCTTGCGCAATTACGAGGGCTACATCACCACCTATGAGGAGCCGGTCGATTATCTGCCCGAAAAGGCTGCCAAATTCAAAGGGATCAAGCGCCCAGAGCCGGGTCAGAGCGGCATCCATGGCTTGTTGCAGGGAGAAGAGCTATTCATCAAACCCGAAGGCTTTGATGAGGTGCACGATCGCCATGGCATCCAACACCGCTTGAAGGACGAGAAGAAATGGCAGCCGCTAGGCATTGGCAGTGGCGTAACGGAGAAAGCGGCGGATTAATGCTAGCCTGGGGTTAGCGTTGGTTTTCTCTGCCGGGGGAAAGGGGAAAGTCTCTCACGGTGCAGGTGGCGTGGCAGTGGCAAGGTAGCTCAGGCGAATCCAGCCCTCTTTGCCGTCGGGTAACAGCACCGGCACCCAGACAGCCCCCTGATGCTCTGCGGCAGGGCCGCGGATGGCAACCAGGGCGCCGTTAAGCAGGCTGCCCACAATGGCGCCACCGGGTTGATCGCGCAGGAGGACCCCCTCGCTGTTGGCGGCCTGTACCACGGCAAAGAGAGGCGTGGGCGTGGGGGTCGGCGTGAGGGTGGGGGTAAGGGTGCGGGTCGGAGTCGGGGTGAGGGTGGGGGTGTTGGTTGGCGGTGGCACGGTTGGCGTGACCGTACGGGTGAGCGTTGGGGTGGGGGTGAGGGTCAACGTGGGCGTGGGGAATCCGAGGTAGTTGCGCGCTGCCATCCCGGCGCTGCCAAAAGCGACCAGGAGCACGACGGTGAGCAAAGCCACTGCTCCGCCCAGGGTGTAGCCAAAGGGAGAGGGCGGGCGAAAGCCCAAGGCTGCCAGGGTGAGCGCCCCCACCAGGACGGCAAAGAAGAGGTGGACGATATAGACTGCCAGACCGTCGGCGAAAAGAGCGCCTTGGCCGGCTGCCAGAGCGAAACCGGCTGCAGCCAGTGGCGGGAAGAGCAAGTAGGCAACGCCCACGCTGGGCAATTGAGCCGGACGTTCGGAGTGGGTCATCGTGGCGCTTAACAGAATCATGGAGACCAGCAGGACGAGGAAGTCGGGTAGGGCAAATTGGGTCAGGCGGATAGCTTCATCGAAGCGCACTGGATACCCAATCAGGATGAGCAGGCGCGCCAGCAAACCGCCCAGCATTCCACCCAGAAGGGTGAGGCCTGCCCCAATCAGAGTGCCGCCCAAATTGCGGACGAAAAAGGGCAACGAGCCGACGATCGTTCCCAATGCCATCCCCACTGCAGGAGCCAGGAGGGGCGCCAGCACACAGCCCAACACCACCCCGGCTGGGGCATTAGCGAGCAGCCCGAAACCGATGACGACCCCTGCCAGCAGGGAAAACAGAAAATAGTCAAAGGATGGTGAGGCGCGGTGGGCAAACTGGTCGAGAAAGTTCGCCCGTTCATCTACGCCCAGTGGGGCAAGCAGGCGGCGGGCGCGGCGTCGCCTCGCCGGCGGCAAGGCGTTCGGATCATCGGGAATCTGTTCGCTGGTGAGATGGGTCATTGGCGTAAACTGGCGACCAGGCGCAAGGGTTTTTCGATTAACTCAAAAGCGGTGTAGATGTCGGGCACCAAAAGATCGGCAGCCTGAAGAGCAAACACGCTGGTGCCCTCTTGGGATAAGACGCAAATGCCGATGGCAGCTTCTTGCAACATGGCGGCATCATTTGCTCCCTGCCCGATGGCGATGACCGTCTCGGCGCCAAGTTGGCGCACATAGGCGCCTTTGCGTTGCGTCTCCTCCCCGCGCGGGATGGTCTGTACGCTGAGCCCCAGTTGCAGTTCGACCGTGGCAAGATTTTTGCGGGTGTTTGCGGTCAGGACATGGATGGAAAGGCGGTCGCTCAGGGTTTTGAGGATGCGGGGAATGCCTTCGAGGAGTTGACCGTCAACCGCCAGGGTACCGTTCAAGTCGCACACCAGATGCTCGAGACGCAGCAACCCCCGCCCGGGGATGTTCAACTCAATCATAGAGGTATTATAACGTAATCAGAGGAAGAAAGGCGCGATTTCGGTCGTATCCGTTGCGGCCGGGTTGCGTTGCGCGTGGGAACGGAGAAAGCGGCGCACCCACTCTACATCAGTTTATCGTATGCGGTAAGAATCCTGTTTAAACAATAGATGCATTGCCAATGGTGCGGTATACTTGCCTAAACAAATTCTTGAGAGTGCAAAGTCATGCTGCATCTGGTTAACACCTTTGATACTTTGGTGAGCAAACGAGACATGGCGCTAAGCGATATAGACCGCCTCGACAGACAACTGTTTCAACAGTTCAAGGACAAGTTTATCCTCCAGCCTTCGCTCTCTCGCTCCCTAGTCAGTTTTCAGGCTAATAAAACCAGACCCGTTTATCGCTGGTACAAATTCAAAGAAGCATTCTCGGCTTCTTTAGTTGAGCATCTATTTCACAAGTACGGCATTACCACAGGTAGAATCTTGGACCCTTTCGCAGGCAGTGGAACAGCCTTATTTGCTGCCAGCGCAATGGGCATAGATGCAGACGGTATCGAGCTGTTGCCTATCGGTCACCAAATTATTAAGGCTAAGCAAATTCTGAATACAGAGTTCACCCCCGAAGATTTCGAGAGATTGCGCCAGTGGACAGCGTTGAAAGTCTGGGAGCAGACCGAAAGGTGCGTTCCCTTGCCAGAGCTGCGCATCACACGCGGGGCTTATCCCGAGAAAACAAAAGAAGCTATTGAGAAGTATATCAGCGCGTGTCAACGAGAGAATAGCAGGGTTCAAGCTGTATTGCGCTTTGCCTTACTCTGCATATTAGAGTCCATCAGTTTTACTCGCAAGGATGGGCAATATCTTCGGTGGGACTATCGCTCTGGGCGCACGCATGGCAAGAAGATTTTTGGCAAAGGTGAAATTCCGAGTTTCGAGCAAGCCATGTGCGAAAAAATCAATGAAATATTAGCAGATACTTCGCCCGTTTCCCAAACAAGTCTATTCCCTGTGGAAAAACTTCGCGGCCAGATATGTTTGTATGATGGCTCCTGCCTTCAAATATTGCCCACATTACCTGATAGTACATATGATGCCGTCATGACCTCGCCACCTTACTGCAACCGCTACGATTACACACGCACGTATGCGTTGGAGTTGGCGTTGCTGGGTGTAGATGAACAAGGGCTGGCGAGCCTTCGCCAGGAGATGATCAGTTGCACGGTGGAGAACCGCGCAAAGGATTTGTTACACATTAATCCGCAATGGGCAATACCACTGGCTGTTGTTGATGATCAAGAATTATTACAAGCTATTTTGAAATATCTGGCAGACCAAAAAGCACAAGGGAATTTGAATAACAATGGGATTCTCAGAATGGTCAGGGGCTATTTTTACGAAATGGCTTGTGTCATTGCAGAATGTGGGCGCGTTCTGAAACCGAACACGATGTTGTTCATGGTGAATGACAATGTGCGATATGCAGGTGCAAGTATTTCAGTGGATATGATCCTCTCTGATATTGCCGAGAAACTGGGCTTTTCTGTCGAAAGCATCCTTGTTTTGCCAAATGGCAAAGGCAACAGTAGCCAGCAGATGGGAGAGCATGGCCGAGAAGCGCTGCGCAAGTGTGTTTACGTTTGGAAAAAATTGTAATGCCCTCACGCCCTTATCAAAATCATCTTCGTTCCAGCGAAGATCTTGTCACAAGCTATGAAGCCACGCGTGCGGGTTTCATTGCCCTTGCGCTTGAAAAAAACCGTCGCTCAACGCCGTGTGTTGCTGAAGCCAGAGCATTGCAAGAAGCTGCATCGCAGGCAAGAACTCCTGCCGACTTGCTGACTATCAAAGGTATAGAAGCAGGTCTCTTCACGGCAGCAGGATGATCTGACAAAGCTCTTGGTCACCTATTACCAGAAGATAAAGTTAAAGCCATCAACGATCTCATCAAGAATTTCCTTGAGCCAGCAGGAGAAAAATTTATCGAAGAACTGGTATTCAGGTTTCTGCTAACGCGTGGAGACCAACTTGGCGGTTCAATGCGAAACATTGGCGGCGTTATCGCGCAGAGAAAGTTAACTCGCGCCATCATTGCTTCATTGACAATTGCTGGTATCGGTTACAGGTGGCAACATTCAAAGACCAGACAATGGGCTGATATGGCCGATGATGATTCAGAGATCGAGTTGTCTTTACGTGGATTGAGTTGGGTAAGCGATGGCAAGCCACGCACTCTCGTTTACAACTTGACCGTGCCTTTAGTCAAAAACAATGTGGATATGTGTTTATTCAATCTCGGCCCTGATGAATTGCAGGACACAGGGTATCAATTGGCCGGGGCTTATCTCGCATTGGGTGAGCTTAAAGGCGGAATAGACCCCGCAGGTGCAGACGAGCACTGGAAAACTGCGCGAACGGCTCTTGACCGTATCCGTGAAGCATTTTCCAAAACGAAACATTCTCCGCACACTTTCTTCATCGGTGCAGCGATTGAGAAGAAAATGGCAAGCGAGATATGGGATCAACTGGAAAGGGGACTGCTTACCAATGCCGCTAATTTGAACGATCCGAAACAAGTTGCCTCAGTCTCTCGTTGGTTATGTGCTCTGTAAATCGTGTGCATCTGTGTCCCATTTTGTTACCCACAACAAGCAAAGCCGCATGTCAGAGCTGGCGTGCGGCTTTGTCTCCCTTGACGAACTCTGGACAGGCATGTTGGACAGATGTGATGGCTGTTGCTTCCCAGCCACGGCTTCTTGCTCTCCACAGCGCAGCACCATGCTTTAGGTGACGGAGGCGAAATCAACCAAAAGGGACAGGAGCGTGCCTAACTCCTGGGATTTTGGAGTCCCTACTAGAGGACAAATGAAGCGCGCTTCCAGATGACCGCTCTGCGCGCTCCGCTACGCTGTGCGGCGGTTAAAGGGTGAAACATTGAGCTGCTGCCTATACCCAGAAGGAGATGCTCTGGCAATGCGATGCATTTCTCCGTCTTCGTTATGCCTAGGAACCTGATGAGGAAAAAAGGCGTTGCTGGCTTTGAAGGATGAGCCCTTTGTCGGCATGTGGTGTGACCGCCCAGATATGGCGGATAGTAACGCCTGGCTTCGCACTGTCCGAACACGTGAATGGGGTTGAGTCTGTGGATGGTCTCACCGTTGTTGACACAGATATCCTCATCGATGCTGGACGAGGTATCAAAGAAGTGATTGACTATCTCGATGAACTTGAGAATCGCACCTCATTGGCAACGAGTATCGTTACGCAAATGGAACTGCTCATTGGTTGTCGAAACAAAGCGGAATTGCGTGATCTGGAACAGTTTCTTAGACGCTTCTGGATTCTCAAGATCAGCGAAATCATCTCTGATAAAGCGGTTGAGCTACTCTACGTTCGTTAACGGTTTCCGCACGCCAAACCAAACCCAAAACACTATCAAGAAAATTGCTAATCTGGCAATTACCTACCATAGGTTCTACTTGGCAGGGTAGACCGTCCACGCATATTTCACGAATACACGAATAGTGCTGTCATTCGTTTATTCGTGGTACATTCGAGGACGGTTTTCTCAGCAAATCATCAACACTACTTGTAATGGTAGGTTGTTACCTAATCTGGTAGAAGACCAAGAGTTTAGCCAGAAAATCCGTCTTTCCAGTTGGGGTCGTCAAGCTGTTCCCAGTAATAGTAGCCTTTTGCACGGAACATTGCTACCAGCCCACCCGGGTTATACTTTTTGGCAACATGATCATCCAGTCTGACTAACGCCTTGAGGCTTTCGAGCGTTAGCTCAAGCGAGTCTAAATCTTGTTCGCCTGAGAAAGCGATGTAGGCTTGAATGACGGTATCCATGTAATCCATCAACAAACTGTGGGTGGTCGGCTGACATACTTTCGATGGCATCTCCCAGGCCTGGTTGCGAATATCTTCAAGGCGGCTGATTTGTTCAGGTAGCGCAATTCTTGCCGTGGTTTCGGCAATGCTTTGTTGACGGAAAAACTTGCTCAGAAGCTGCAACATCTCGTCTTCAAATTGCTCCTCGCACTTTCTAAACTCGGCTGTCGCTGCAGCACTTGTAGCTCTATATTCGAGCGTAGCTGCAATGCTTGTGGCTGTTGCCCGCTCGTTTTCGCTGACCATGCTAGCGATCAGTATGGTGGAAGTGAGGATAAAAAGCGTAACCAGGAGCAACCCGGCAACCATCATGATTTTGACCCAGTTCCTCTGTGACCTGGCGACAGCTTTTTGATTCTTCCCTTGGCTTCTGACCGTCTTTTCCGCCTGATTTTGGCCGTTCGTTTGTTCAAAGTGAGGCGATCGCTCAAGTAATGCTTTCAGCATCTTTCTCGCTTTTTCGTGTTGGGGGTCGATTAAGAGAATGCGATTTAAGCAGTAAATTTTTTGCTCGTCTTGTTCAACACAAAGGGCCAAACCGAACCAGGCATTGATATTGTTGGGTTGTTCCTCGACGACTTTTGATAACAGGATGCTGGCTTTCTTTTTATCCCCTTGTTGATAGTAACGATAGGCTTCAGCGAGTAGCTCATTCATGTCTCGATATCCTCCCTTTCGATATAAAAATTCAAATCCACAATTGTTTTAGATCACCACTGTATCTGGTAATGTTCAAAGAATATTTTGGCGATTTGCCCTTTTTTATCCAGCCATTGTGATTTCCCGCTGGGGTGATAAAATTTCTGGAGCAAATTATAACACAAGTGCGGGGTATTTGAGACTCGGCTGCGCTTTCTGCTTGATTTTCTCAGTGATTTGGCGGAGGCGGTGGAAACTGCTGTTACCAAAGGGTTGCAGGGTTCAGAGTCTAAATCTAGCAAGGGGGGCTTTGAGAGGGTAATTGGGTAACCAAAGAATGAGTCTTCAAAAGGTTCCTGTGTAAATAGTGACGGCAGTCGGCTGCAGCGCGTTGAAGTGATCGGCGGCTATTACTACGGCATCAAACTGGAGACCAAGTGGGATTGGGGTGACCCAAGTGACCGCAGCGGTGCGTCGCATATCTTGCTCGAAGATGTCAAGGTGCACGATACCGGCCGCGACGCCATCAAAATCACGCCAGGTTGTGACGATGTTATCATCCGTCGCCTCGAGATATTTAACAGGTATAAAAGACCGCACAAACGCCGAAGGCATTGATAACGTCAACATTGTGCTCGGCTTGCCGCAGGTGAAGCGCAATCTGTTGAACGAGTCTCCCAAATTTTATTACCCCTCGATCAATTCTGGGGGCAGAGGGTTGGGAACTTGTTCAGGGTACATCAAATGAAGTAAACTGATCGCTTTATATGCCAAATTCGGATCAAAGGTGTACACTCCCTCGTACATGCGCCACTTGCCGGATAGGCGGCTTGGCTCGATCTCCTCTGCAATCAAGGTCATGTGGATTCCTGGTCCGTAGGCGATGACAAACCAGTATTTTTCGAGAAGCGTTCCGCCAGTATCGATGATCACCCTGCGCGGCAGGTCAGGCAGTGTTGCATCCATGACGCCATAGAGCCACAGTCCCTTAACCACATCAGCAAGGTGTTCATAGCGCTCTGCCTGGTTGGCAAACCGCGAGATGAGCTGGAAGGAGACATGCATATCGGCTGCTCCCGGATTATCCATCACAAAATCCTCAATGATGTGGCTGATGGTCGTCATCGCCTGCACGCTGAAAACATAGCGAAAGTTCAGGCGTTGTAGGTCGGTTGGTGGAGCAACCCTAAGGAGGTCCTCCTGGCGTTCAGGAAAGAGCGGCAGAAGTTTGTTAAGGAACTTGGATAGAATATTCTCACCGTTACTCATTGCATTCCTCTAAGAAGCCCAATCCAGGTGGAATCTAAAATGTCTGTCAGGCGACAATCTCATCTGGCTGTGAAGAAGTGTGCCCTGTGCCCTTTCAAAAGGGATTTTTGGAGAGCAACCTTCCGTCCTGCTCTACTCGACATACAGTTTGCCATCCTCAACGGTCACTTTAAACAGGGTCAGGGGTGCGGGGCGCTTGCCCATTTCCAGCAAGCGGCGTGACCAGGCCGGGATGCGCAGCCCGGCAAAGCTGGTCACCCAATCCAGATTTTCACCGCTTTTCAGGTCGAATTTGCTGCCGTGAAAGGGACAGGTGATCGTCTCCCCCTCAACTTTGCCGTTGGTGAGGGGCAGGCTGAGATGAGGGCATTTGTTGACCAGGGCGTAAAAGTTCTCGCCCGATTTGATGACCAACACCGGCTGATCGCCAACCTTAAAAGTGGCTCTACCGCTGGCGGGAAAGTCGGCAAGGGATGTCAGGAATGCGCGTTGAGTCATGATACCTCCTACCATTATGTCGTGACGCTGGATTTTCAACCGTTAAGTTCGCCTGGCTTGTAAAGCCGGGCTGTAAACGCTACAATGGTTTCAGAGTTTGCGCAGGTAGAGTTTCGCTCTGCTGGATATTGCGTCATAGTATAACGTTTTCTGGCAAAATGCGGCGGGTGATTTTTGGGGGCAGTGATCTCTTTCGCAAATGGGCATTTTTGGCAATATGGGTAAAAGGCGATTTAGTCCTAACCTGACCGCTGATCAGGCTGAAAAATTTTCCAATCTCTCCACCACCTTTGCCAGAAACGCATCCGCCGCTGCCCCATCCAGAATTCGATGGTCGAAGGTGAGAGAAAGATAGACCATTGGACGAATGGCAAGGGCATCGTTGCCGAACTCATCTTCGATCACCACCACCCGCTTTTGAATCACCCCTACGCCCAGGATAGCGCATTGGGGTTGGTTGATGATGGGGGTGGCAAAGAGCGACCCTCCCACGCCGTGATTGGTTATTGTGAACGTGCCGCCCCTGACCTCGTCGGGCTTCAACTGGCGCGTGCGGGCGCGCTGAGCGAGGTCGTTGATCGCCCGCGCCAATCCGAGCAGAGATAGGCTATCGGCGTGCTTGATCACCGGCACAATCAAGCCTTCTTCTCCCACCGAGGCGGCAATGCCGAGGTTGATCTGCGGATGGATGAGGAGCCCTTCGGCGGTAAAGGAGGAATTGACCAGCGGATGGGCTTTGAGGGCGGCGATGGCTGCAGCGGCAAAATAGGCCGTGTAGGTCAGTTTTGCTCCCTGTTGGGCAAACTCGCTCAGATGGGCGTTGCGATGCGCCACCACGCGGCTGAGGTCGGCTTCCATCACCGTAGTCACATGGGCGGAGGTGTGTTTGCTGGCGATCATGTGCTCGGCAATGGCTTTGCGCATGGTCGTAAAGGGGATCAACCGGCCGCTCAGCGGTTGGGTTGGGGCGGTCACTTCAGGCAAAGGTTGCCCAAAGACTAGCTCGGTCGGGCGGAAGAGATCGCCATCAGCCGGGGTTTCCCAAATTGGTTGGGCTGCCACCGCGGCAGGCTCTTGCTTCTGCCGGGCTTCGAGGTAGGCTAAGAGGTCTTTTTTGGTAATGCGGCCGCCTTGCCCACTGCCCTTGACCTGGGTTAGATCGATCTGATGTTCCTTTGCCATGCGTGCGACCACGGGCGAGATAAAGCCCACCTGCCTCTCTAGGGAAGGCGCCATGACCAGACCGCTTTCAACCTCGGATCGTTGCGGGATAGATTCGGGCTTGGTTTGCAGGTCTTGGGCAATGGGGACGGCTCCTTGTGGAATTTCCTCGCCGGGTTCGCCAATCCAGGCGAGCACCGTCCCGGCTTGCACGGTTGTACCTTCGGGCACCAGAATTTCGAGTAACATGCCGCTCGCTGGACTGGGAATTTCGGTATCTACCTTGTCAGTGGTTACCTCCAGGAGCGCTTCCATCTCCTGCACGGATTCGCCCTTTTGTTTGAGCCATTTGGTGACTGTGCCTTCCACAACCGATTCGCCTAATTGGGGCATGACAACCTGAGTAACCATTTGTCCTTCCTCCTCGATCAAAATGCAGCCAGTTCACGGATGGCGGCGGCGATCTTTTCCGCATTGGGCATAAACCAATCCTGCATGGGGTGGCTGAAGGGAACCGCTGGCACGTCGGGCCCTGCCAGCCGCTTGATTGGGGCATCTAAATCCATAAATGCCTGTTCGGCAAGGATGGCGGCGATCTCTGCCCCATAACCGCCGGTCAGATTGTCTTCATGCACGATCAAAGCTCTGGCGGTCTTCTTGACCGATTGCAAGATGGTTTCGCGGTCGATCGGCAGCAGGGTGCGCAGGTCGATCACTTCGGTTTCGATTCCCTCGGCTGCAACCATTTGGGCTGCTTTGAGAGCATAATAGTGGGTCATCCCGTAGGTGATCAGGGTCAGGTCTTCTCCCTGGCGGCTGACCCTTGCCTTGCCAAGCGGCACTAGATATTCACCCTCAGGAACTTCGCCTTTGATCAGGCGATAGCCTTTTTTGGGCTCAAAATACAGCACCGGGTTGGGATCCCGTACGGCTGCTTTCAAGAGCCCTTTGGCATCGGCCGGGTTGGAAGGGATGACCACTTTCAAACCGGGCACGTGGGCAAAGAAGGCCTCCACACTCTGCGAGTGATACAATCCTCCCCCAATGCCACCTCCATAAGGAGCGCGGATGACCATCGGCACCGTCCACTCGCCATTGGAGCGATAACACATCTTGGCTGCTTCATTGACAATTTGATTAAAGGCTGGGTGGATGAAGTCGGCGAACTGTATCTCGCAAATCGGGCGCATCCCGTACAGGGCTGCGCCAATGCCAACCCCGACAATCGATAACTCGGCTAAGGGCGAATCGATGACCCGCTTAGGGCCGTATTTCTCATACAGGCCTTGCGTGGCGCGGAAGACGCCGCCGCGTTTGCCGACGTCTTCGCCAACGATAAACACGCGTTCGTCGCGGGCTAATTCCTCGTCCATCGCCTGCCGAATGGCTTCGATCAGGGTGATCTCAGGCATGGGGCACCTCCTCGGCATAGACCGGGTAGGCAGCTTCCTCAGGGTCGGGGTAAGGCGCGCTCTCCCCAAAGCGCACAGCATCTTCAACCAATTCTCTGGCGCGTTGCTCAAACTCTTCGATCTTCGAGGGGGTGAGGAGACCTTGTTTTTCCAAATGCTGGCGGGCAATCACAAGCGGATCGCGCTGTTTGAACTGCTCGACCTCTTCGCGCGAGCGGTAGGAGCGGTCATCATCATCGGAAGAGTGAGGGGTGATACGGTATACTTTCGCTTCGACAACGGTGGGCCCCTCTCCCCGGCGAGCCCGTTCGACAGCTTCCTTCATGACGTGATACATGGCAAGGAAATCCATCCCATCTGCCGAGACACCCGGCAAGCCTAAGCCCAGCGCCTTGTCGGCTGCATTTGCTACCGCCATTTGTTGTTCCTGGCGGACCGAGATGGCATACAGGTTATTGACGATGATAAAGACGACCGGCAATTGATGCACGGCCGCCCAGTTTACTCCCTCATACCACTCGCCTTGCGAGGTGGAACCCTCGCCAACCGTGGTAATCACCACTTTATCCTCGCCGCGTAACTTGATTGCCAGTCCGATCCCGGCCGCGTGGGAGGTCTGAGTGGCAACCGGCGCCGAATGGCTGATCACATTTGCCCGCTTCAGGCTCCAATGACTGGGCATCTGCCGTCCGCCGGAACTGGGGTCGCCCTTCTTCCCCATCAGGCTGAGCATAAACTCGCGCGGGGTATAGCCGAGTGCCAGCATCAGGGTTAAGTCGCGATAATAGGGGGCTATCCAGTCATAGCCACGGCGGATGGCAGATGCAATTGCGATCTGGGCGGCTTCGTGTCCGATGGCTGAGATGTGAAAGGCGATCTTGCCCTGGCGATGTAAAGCCCATGCCCGCTCATCCAGGCGGCGCGATAGCAACATCGTCCAATACATTTCCAGCAAGGTCTGATCTGGAAGCGTACCGTCCATCGTCCTCCTCCATTTTGAAAGAACCCCATATAGCTTATTTTTACCACTAATATCTGAATTAGGGAAGATTTGGAGTGCTAAAGCCCTGCTTCAGCCCGAAACTGAAGCCGTGCTTCAGCGCTGCAGAAAAATTTTCTGTCGATCTGCTTTATTCGCCCAAGTTCGCCAGGGCTTCTTCCAGCAACTCGAGTTGCCCGTCTGCCTGAAGCGCTACCCCCTTTGTACGGGCAAGCTCTCTTGCCTCTGGCGTCAGATTGCCCCCTGCTGCCACGGCCAAAACCGGCAACCCCGCCTGGCGTAAAATCTCGGCCCGCCGAGCAGCTCGCTGCACGTCATCGCCATCGACCACCGAAGAGACCTCGACCGCCAGCCACACTTCCGGATGCTCTTTCCTTTCCCCCCTTGGCTGGCGTAATTGCCCGCGCACTACCAGGTCAAGCTGGAATAAGTCAATAAGTTGCTCTTCGCTCAGGCGTTCGCCCAACCAGTCTTCGACCTCCGCCAGATCGACCACTCGAGCGCGGCGGACAATGCGCCCAAAGTATGAGAAGGGTTTATCGCGGTATTTGATTTCTAGCAAGTCGCCCACGATGTGACCCATGCGGTTGGTCAGGCGTTGCACTTCTAGCTCAGTGCGCTTCTGGGCTTCGGCAAGTTCAGCAACCGTGTTCTCCAGGCGGGTCAAGCGTTCTTCCACGCCTTCAAGGCGCTCTTCAACTTTGGCTAGCCGTTCCTCCACGGCGGCCAGGCGTTCTTCGTGCCGCTTCTGGACTTCGATCAGCTCGGCGAACCTCTCATCGTTGCGCTTCTGCGCTTCGACCAGCTCGGCAACAGTCTGCTCCAGGCGGGTGAGCCGTTCCTCCACGGCGGCCAGGCGTTCTTCGTGACGCTTCTGGACTTCGATCAGCTCGGCGAACCTCTCATCGTTGCGCTTCTGCGCTTCGACCAGTTCGGCAACAGTCTGCTCCAGGCGGGTGAGCCGTTCCTCCACGGCGGCCAGGCGTTCTTCGTGACGCTTCTGGACTTCGATCAGCTCGGCGAACCTCTCATCGTTGCGCTTCTGCGCTTCGACCAGCTCGGCGAACCTCTCATCGTTGCGCTTCTGCGCTTCGACCAGCTCGGCGATGCTCTGTTCGTTGCGCTTCTGCGCTTCGACCAGCTCGGCGATGCTCTGTTCGTTGCGCTTCTGCGCTTCGACCAGTTCGACGAGGCTCTGTTCGATGCGCGTCATTCTCTCCTCGCCCCGCTTATGCGCTTCAACCAGTTCCTGGACGAGCTGGGGTAAGGTGAGAAGCTCCTCGGTCAGCACCAGTTGGCGCAGTTCTGCTCGCCACTCCGGGTGCTTGTAGAGCAGTTCGATAAAAGCCCGGTATTCCTGAACGTCAAACGCCATCGTACTCTTATTATACTCGACAATCTCGATTATAATTGGCACAGGAGGATTTCTAGATGGCGTTGCAGCAGGCAAATTCGCGCAGTTGTTTTATTTGCGGCCTGGAGAATCCGGTGGGGTTACATTTGATCTTCTACGAAACAAGTCCGGGGGAAGTCTTTGCTGAGGTCTTGCTGGAAGAAAAATACGAGGGCTTTCCTGGCATGGCGCATGGCGGAGTCGTCGCGGCCATGTTGGACGAAGCCTGTGGCCGGGCGCTGATGGGTAGCGACCCACGCCAGCCGCGCTTTATGTACACGGCGCGGCTGGAGATCCGCTATCGCCAGCATGTGCCGCTCAATCAGCCGTTGCGCCTGCAAGGCAAAGCGCTCAAAGATCGCGGGCGTCTGGCGACGGCTACCGCAAGCCTGACCACTTACGATGGAAAAGTACTAGCAGAAGCCGAAGCCTTACTGGTGGATGTCCCCGAGGGAGATTATCAAGGAGTGGACCTGGAAAGCTTTGGTTGGAAAGTCTATCAGGAGGTCAAAAAATGATCGTTGAGTACCATCGCCCCCAAACCCTGGCGGAGGCGGTTGAGCTCCTCCAACGTCCCCAGCCGCTGACTCGGCCGCTCGGAGGCGGCACAGCCCTTGATTTCAAAAGCGATCGACCGCTGGCTGTAGTGGATTTACAATCTCTAAGCCTGAATGCCATCGAACGGCAAGGCAACCTTCTTCAGGTTGGAGCAACCGTAACTTTACAAGAACTGTTGGAGTTTCCCGACCTGCCGCCAGCCCTGGGGGATGCCATTCGTCATCAAGCCACTTACAATCTCCGCCATCAGGCAACGGTGGGTGGCAGTCTGGTAAGCGCAGATGGGCGTTCGCCGTTCGGAGTGGCGATGCTAGCCCTGGATGCCCAGCTCATCTTAATACCAGGCGAGCGCGTCTTGAGCTATGGCGATTTCTTAGCCTTACGGGAAGAAAATGTGAGCGGCAATTTGATCACCTGCATCCAGTTTAACTTGCAGGTTGAGCTGGCATATCAGGCGGTTGCCCGCACGCCGGCCGATTTACCGATTGTTTGCGCTGCCCTGGCGCGCTGGCCATCCGGGCGTTTGCGCCTTGCCCTGGGAGGTTGGGGCAAAACGCCCACTTTTGTTCTCGATGGCCAGGGACATGAAGGGTTGCGTCTGGCTGCCGAGTCTGCCTTCAGCACCGCAGAAGATGAATGGGCAAGCGCAACCTATCGAAGTCAGATCGCCGGGGTGCTGGCAAAGCGTTGCTGGCAACAGATTGCGTCAAAGCAGAAGGAAGGTTAAGATGCAGATTGCCCTGCTGATCAATCAAAAACAACACACCCTCGAGGTCTCGCCCGCTGAGACCCTCTTGAGTGCTTTACGCCGCCTGGGCTATTTTGGGGCAAAGTTTGGCTGTGACACGGGCGAGTGCGGGGTTTGCGCGGTATTGGTGGACGGCAAGCCGCTCAACTCGTGCCGGCTTTTAGCAGCGCAGGCTGAAGGCCACGTGATTGAGACGATCGAGTCGCTCGGGCAACATCCTCAGCAAGGCTGGAAGCAAACCGAAGGCTTGCATCCTCTCCAACAAGCCTTCATCGAAAGCGGCGCGATCCAATGTGGATATTGCACCCCAGCCCAAATTCTGGCTGCATTCCATCTGTTGGAGCATAACCCCAATCCCACCGAAGCCGAAGTGCGGGATGCCCTTTCCGGCGTGCTGTGTCGGTGTACCGGCTACCTGAAACCGGTCGAAGCGGTTTTACGCGCTGCCGCCATGTTGCGAGGTGAAGCCGTTCCCCCTCTGGCTTTTGGCGACCGCGACCTGTTAAGCCTGCCGCTTGCTCCCGACTTCTCTGCTGAAGAAGGCGGCGGTGGGCAAATCCCTTCCACTGAGGCACGCACCCAGACCAAAATTCTGCCCAAACTTGTCCTCTCTCCGAAAGTCCCCCAACATCAGCGGGTCGGTAAACCGGAGAAGAAAGTGGATGCCATCAAGCTGGCGCAGGGGAAACCGGCTTTTGCCGCCGACTTCGAGATGCGCGGCCTGTTGTACGCCAAAGTGCTGCGCAGCCCATACGCTCATGCCCGCATCAAACGCATTGACGCTTCCCGCGCCAGGGCGTTGCCGGGCGTGGCAGCCGTGCTCACCTGGCAGGACCTTCCCCGCGTCGTTTATTCCACTGCCGGACAATCCGATCCCATTCCGGGTCCGCTGGATACGTTTTCGCTGGATAACAAGGTGCGCTTCGTCGGCGACCGGGTTGCATTTGTGGCTGCCGAGACGCCGCAGATTGCCGAACAAGCCCTGGAGTTAATCGAAGTGGAGTATGAGCCCCTGCCAGCGGTCTTAGACCCGGCCGAGGCGATGGCTCCCGATGCACCCCGCATTCACGATGAGCCCGAATATGTCAACTTTGCCGAGTCCGACCCCACCCGCAATCTGGCTGCGCATATTCACATCGATATCGGCGATGTCGAAAAAGGCTTTGCCGAAGCCGATTACATCTTCGAAGGGGATTACGAGGTGCCAAAGGTGCAGCAAGCTCATTTGGAACCGCATGTTGCCCTGAGCTATTGGGACGAAGACGACCGGCTGGTGATTCGCACCAGCACGCAAGTGCCTTTCCATGCGCGGCGCATCTTGGCCCCGGTCTTGGGCTTGCCCATCAAACGCATTCGCGTGATCAAACCCCGCATCGGTGGCGGTTTTGGTGGCAAGCAGGAAATCCTGATCGAAGATGTGGCTGCCCATTTAACCATTGCGACCGGCCGACCAGTGCTGTATGAGATGACGCGGGAGGAAGAGTTTATCGCTGCCCGTTCGCGTCACCCCATGCGCATTCATCTCAAGACTGGGGTCAAAAAGGACGGCACCATTACAGCCAATGCGATGCGCGTCCTTTCGGATACGGGAGCTTATGGCTGCCATGCCCTGACCGTGACCGGTAACACCGGCCATAAGTCAATGGCCTTGTATGTCGGCGATGGCGAATATCGGAAAAGCCCGAATATCCAGTTTCACGCCGACATTGTCTATACCAATCACCCGCCGGCCGGCGCATACCGCGGCTATGGTGTCCCGCAGGGATTCTGGCCGGTTGAACGCCACATGGAGAAAATTGCCCGCTCCCTGCAGATGGACCCACTCGAATTTCGCCTGAAGAACGCTTTACGGGCTGGAGAACTGCACCCCTTTAGCACAGCCTGGAGCGAGGGGCGCGAGCCCCGCCCGGAGGTCATCCAGACCTGTGGCCTGGAAGAGTGTGTGCGCCAGGGCAAAGCTGCCATCGGTTGGGATCAGAAATTCGGCAACCCAGCCTGGCACGAAGTGCCCGGAAAACCGCACCTGCGTCGCGGCATTGGGGTGGCGCTCGTCATGCAAGGCACAGCTATCCCCTATCTGGACATGGGCGGCGCCAGCATCAAAATGAATGACGATGGTTCTTTTAACCTACTGATCGGCGCCACAGACCTGGGCACCGGATCGGACACGGTGTTGGCGCAAATGGCTGCCGAAGTGCTGGGAGTTGAAGTGCAGGATGTGATCGTCTATTCCTCCGATACCGATTTCACCCCCTTTGATAAAGGCGCTTATGCCTCCAGCACCACCTATATCTCCGGCGCAGCAGTGACCAAAGCTGCCCAACAGGTGGCAGAACGCATTCGCTTGCGCGCTGCTCGAATGCTGAATAAGCAGGCGAACGGCAGCGGCGAAGTGACCCCGGAAGTGCTCACCTTGCGCGAGGGAAGGGTATTTGCTCCCGATGGGCGTAGTGTCTCGCTGGCAGAAGTTGCCCACAATGCCCTGCATCACGAAGACCAAGAACAAATCATGGGGGTGGCTTCCTTCTACTCACCGGTCTCACCGCCGCCCTTTGCGGCTCAGTTTGCGGAGGTGACCGTCGATATCGAGACCGGGCAGGTGACGGTGGACAAACTGGTGATGGCCGTGGATAGCGGTGTGATTGTCAACCCCATAACAGCTTCGGGTCAAATTGAGGGCGGCATGACCCAGGCTTTAGGTTATGCCGTGTGTGAGGAAATGCGCTACGATGAGCAAGGGCGCGCTCGCGAGCGGGATTTACGTCATTATCATATCTTCCAGGCTCACGAGATGCCCGAACTGGAAACGATCTTCGTCGAGACCTTTGAGCCTTCTCATCCCTTTGGGGTCAAAGCTGTTGCCGAAATCCCAATGGATGGCGTGGCGCCGGCGGTGGGCAATGCCGTATTGGACGCCTGCGGAGTGAACATCGATGATAACCCCATCACGCCTGAGAAGGTATGGCAAGCGTTGCAAGCGCAGCGACAGGAGCAAAGCGCATGACCAGTATTTATGAAGCCATCGTTGAGTTAGAACGGCAAAACCGCCCTGGGGCGCTCTGTACGGTGGTGCGTAGTCAGGGTTCCACCCCGCGCCATACCAGCAGTAAGATGCTGGTCTTTGCGGACGGGCGCATCTTGGGAACTGTGGGCGGTGGCGAGATGGAGCGCCGCGTGATAGAAGAAGCCAGACAAGCCATTCAAATCGGGCAACCTCGCTATCTTTCCTACAGTATGACCGATCCGTCGCGGGGTGATCCGGGCGTATGTGGAGGGCAAGTGGAAATCTATGTTGAACCGATCAATCCCAAGCCAACCCTGGTGGTCATCGGCGCCGGGCACGTTGGCAAAGCGGTTGCCTTTCTAGCGCGCTGGTTGGGCTTCCGCGTTGCGGTTTGGGATGACCGCCCGGAATTCTGTAATCCCGATTTTATCCCCGATGCCGATGAATATCACCTTTGCCCGCTGCCCGAATTGCCCCAATGCATGGAGATCACACCCTGGCACTATCTGGTGCTGACCACGCGCGGCGCCGATTTAGACGTGGCAGGATTGCCAGCCTTGCTGAAAAGCCCAGCCGCTTATATTGGCGTGATTGGTTCACGTCGGCGCTGGGCAACCACGCGGAAAAAGTTACTGGAAAAAGGGATTGACAAGGAGGTGTTGGAGCGCGTAATTTCCCCGATGGGATTAGAATTAAATGCCGAGACGCCGGAAGAGATCGCCGTGAGCATCCTGGCTGAGATCATTATGTTGCGAAACGGCGGTCACGGCGGTAGAATGCACTTAACGGTAGCGGATAAGTCTATAGAAATGGAGTGAACAATGTGGCATAACTATCATAGCGTAACCTCTCTGCAAGAAGCCGTTCAAATTCTGGCGAAGGAAAAAGAAAAAGCCCGCATCGTCGCCGGTGCCACCGACCTGATCCTCGAGATCGAACGCAACGTGCGGCGGGGCATCGAGACGCTTATCGACATCACCCGCGTGCCGAACTTAGACCAGATCGTTTTGGATGAGGATGACGTGATTCATCTCGGCCCAATGGTGACTCACAATCATTGTGTGGCTTCGAAGCTGTTACACGAGCGGGCCTTCCCCCTGGTGGCGGCAGCTTGGGAAGTCGGCGCGCCGCAAATCCGCAATCGCGGCACGGTAGCCGGCAACCTGATCACTGCTTCACCGGCCAACGACACGATTCCACCCTTGATGGCTCTGAATGCCAGAGTTACCTTGCTTTCGGCGCGGGGTGAGCGGGTCGTGCCGCTGAGTGAGTTTTACAAGGGTGTACGCCAAACGGTCATGGGCGCGGAGGAGCTCCTGGTAGATATCTCCTTCCCAGCTATGCGCGCCAATCAACGCGGCACGTTTATCAAACTGGGCTTACGGAAAGCCCAGGCGATTTCGGTGGTCAACGCCGCTGTGGTGCTGACCTTTGCGGAAGATGATGCCAGCCCCCTTCAGGAGCGTCGCATTGAAAACGCTGCCATCACCTTAGGAGCAGTGACGCCCATTATTGTGCATGCTGCCCAGGCTGAACAAGCCCTGATCGGAAAGACCCTGAGCGAAGCGGTTATTGAGGAAGTCAGCCGTTTGGCGCGGGAGTCCGCCCGCCCGATCGATGATGTGCGCAGTTCGGCCGATTATCGTTATGAAATGGTGCGGGTATGCGTTGCGCGTGCCCTGCGCCAGATCGCTCAGGGCGTCGAGACGCAAGCTGTGCCCTCCGATCCGGTGTTGTTGTGGGGCAAAGACTATAACGGGCACGCCCCGGCTCTGGATTCGGCGGTGGAACATCACCGTCAAGATGAAATCGTGACTACCGTAAACGGCAGGGAATACCGTGTGCGCGGCGCTTCGCACAAGACCTTGCTGCGCTTTATCCGCGAAGATATTGGCTTAACCGGTACGAAGGAAGGTTGCGCGGAAGGCGAGTGCGGAGCTTGTACGGTCTTTCTGGATGGCATGGCGGTGATGTCCTGTCTGGTGCCGGCGCCCCGCGCCCATGGCGCCCAGATCGTCACCATTGAGGGTCTGGCTCAAGGTGAGCAATTACATCCGGTTCAACGTACGTTTATCGAAGAAGGGGCGGTGCAGTGTGGTTATTGCACGCCTGGCTTTCTCATGTCGGCGGCAAAATTGCTGGAAGAAAAGCCTCAGCCAAGCCGCGAAGATGTCCAGTGGGCGATCAGCGGCAACCTATGTCGTTGCACGGGGTATTATTCCATCGTGCGCGCCATTGAAAAAGCCGCTCAACTAATCCATGAGTAAATACGCCCGCTTTGATCGACGTCCGCCTCCGAAAGAGCGCCCCTGGACGGTGCATCCCATCTGGCGCGGCATCGGTTGTCTCATGTTTCTAATTGTTCCGGTGATGTCTTATGCCGGCGCAGTGCTTATTGTCGAGTCAAACCTGCTGAGCCGCTGGATTGTGATGCCTCCCGAGCTGATGATGACGGTGCGCATTCCTTATGTGCCCCTTCCCCCAATTCCACATCTTTTTGCCAACCTGCTGATTGGGTTGGTGTTGATGGTGTTGGGGTTTGGGGCACTGACCATCCTTTACACGCTGGTCTTTCGCCTCAGTGGGGGATCGTTCCTGACCCCCGTTGACGCCCCGCCGATTTACCGTGCCCGGCGTCGGCGGCGCTAGGGAGCGAGCGCACCGCTTGCCGGATCGCCCCTTTCAGGTTCAATACGGAATCCAGAGCGGCACTTCATGAAAAAGAAAACCGGCGATCAGGCCTACTTGCGCCAGGTGGTAGGTCACTGTCACCTGCATCTCGCCGGTGCGGATGGGCTGACTGAACTCATCGTGCGCCAAAATTGAGTCCGAAATGTAGAACAGGGTTGCCCCAAAGGCGGATAGCAGGGCAGCCGGGGGAAGCCAGTCGCCTCTCAGGAGCGTGTTCAAAGCCGAAGCCAGCATCAGACTGATCGCAGTCATATAAATTGTCACCGGCAGCACCATGTTTTGGGTCGCCGGTTTCGCCTTCAGGCTCTGAATCAAGCGGCCTCCATTGAAGTAAGTGACCAGGCCAACTGCGATCACGATGCCTAGGGTGGGGAGCGAAAGCAGCGGCCGGGGCTGATTAAAGCCCAACACGTATGCAATCTGAGCGATCAGGAAGGAAACCAATCCCCACAGAAAGAACCCCGGGCGGGCTTTCAGTAAGCCTTTGAGCAAGAAGATGTCGCCGAACAGGGAAAAGATCAGCGCAATCCCAAAGTACCTTCCGCTTCCCTGCCATCCTCCCGCGCCACTGAACCAGACGATCAGCAAGATGAGCACCAGGGGCTTGGTCAGGTAGCGCAGACGATACCGATCGCGGAAGACCGCATACCAATCTACCAGGGCGACGATCAAAACCAGAAAAAACCAGAGATTGATCATTTGAACAAATCCTCCATTTTCTTTGCGTGCTTAGAGGTATTGTACTCGATGTCTGGCGGCGGACAGCCTTTTCTATTTGGCATGAAAGTTGTAACGCCGGCGTTAAAGCCTGTTCACGCCACGAGGATTTTTATGTATAATTCTTTCAGTTACGCTATGACCCTGTCTCGTGTTCAACGCCCGCATCAGCGCTTTATCCCTACGGTTGCTTCTTATCCTCGCGACGGCATTCTGCTGGTCAACGAAGCCGGTCAGGTTTTATTTGCCAATCAAAGCGCCGAAGCGCTGCTTGGCATTCCCATCCAGCGCCTGTTTGAAGAGCCGTTTCCCTATCCTCTTGAGGTGAACCAACCCAAAACCATCGAGACCTCGCGCCCAGGTGGTGAAACCGTCCAGTTTGAAATTAACGTCCAACCGGCTTACAGCACCAACGGACAGGTTTACCTGGTGACCCTGCACGATCTCCAAAGCCGCTATTTCATGGAACAACGCCAGAATTTATTAGCCCAGGCGTTTGAAACCACCCCTGAAGGGATTTTCATTACCGATGCGAATGGAGTTATCCTGCTTGCAAATCGCGCCTTTACCGAAATTACCGGCTATGGGACGGAAGAAGTGCTGGGAAAAGATGCCCTGGAGTTTCACTGCGATCAGCGGGATGCCGAATTTTACCGCCAGATGTGGCATTCCCTGACCCTGACCGGGGCGTGGCAAGGGGAAATCTGGAATCGCCGCAAAGATGGCGAAGTCTATCCCGAATGGGTCACGATTAGTACCGTAAAGGATGAGAAAGGGCGTATCTCGAACTATATTGCCATTTTTGCCGATATTTCCACCCGCAAACAAGCCGAAGAGCGTCTACGCTTTCTGGCAACCCACGATCCTCTGACCGGCTTGCCCAATCGGGAGCTTTTCCACGATCGTCTCAATCAGGCTTTGGTACGTTCGCGCCGTGCCCGGATCGGACAATCTGAAAAATGGAAACTGGCTGTTTTCCTGTTAGACCTGGATAACTTCAAGGAGATTAATGACACCTTGGGGCATGGTTGGGGCGATCAGACGCTGAGAGTGGTTGCAGAACGATTACAATCCTGTGTGCGCAAGAGTGATACGGTGTCCCGGTTGGGCGGAGATGAATTTACCATCCTGTTGGAGGGAATTGCGAATAGAGAGAGTTGTAATATTGTAGCCAACAAAGTTCTAAATGCCATCAGCCAACCCATCGAGTTAAGCGGGCAGGTCTTTCGGCTCACTGCCAGCCTGGGGATTAGCGTTTACCCGGATCATGGGGAGGATGGTGAAACGTTGTTGAAGCATGCCGATGTAGCGATGTATCGTGCCAAAAAACACCAGGGCTGTTTTCACTTCTTCCAAAACGCTCACTGACTCAAGAACTTGGTTCAAATCCGGGGCAAAGTCCAATTTTGTCTAATTATGAAATCACCTGTCAGTCTTGTGGAAGATCGTCAGCGGATGCCCGGCGCTGACTCGTGCCCGCACTCGCGTGCCAACCGGTAGAAGGCAGGTATGTTCTTTGAAGGCATGCAGGATTTGTCCCGAAGCGAGCTGCAGGCGATAGACGTTGAATGCCCCGCGAAAGAATCGCGCAATAATGACCGCGTTGCCAGTTTCATCGGGGATAAAATCAATGTCATCGGCGCGTACGGCTACTTCGACCGGCGCGGCGTTGGGCAGAGAGTGGGTTTGTGGCAGCAGGCTGATTTCAGTCTCGATTCCCTGCGGACACGCCATCCCCCCCAAGAAATCGCTGCCGCCCATGAATTGGGCTACGAAGCGTGTGGCTGGGTTGTGGAAGATTTCCTCTGGCGCGCCAATCTGTTCGATTTGTCCATTCTGAAAGACTGCCAACCGGTCTCCCATGAACAGGGCTTCTTCCTGGTCGTGAGTGACAAACACGACCGTAGACCGCGTGGTTTTTAAGATGTTGCGTACCTGTTCGCGCATTTCGAGGCGCATGTCGGCATCCAGACTGCTGAAGGGTTCGTCCATCAATACCAAAACGGGGCGAGGGGCAAGGGCTCGCGCCAAAGCCACCCGCTGGCTTTCACCACCGGAAAGGGCGTGCGGGTAGCGCCGGGCAAGCGAATCCAACCCTACTAGGCGCAGCATGTCAAAGACGGTGGATTGAATTTCTTCGCGTTTGCGCCCTTGTAACCCAAAAGCGACATTCTCAAAGACTGTCAAGTGTGGGAAGAGGGCATGATCCTGAAAGACAAACCCGATACCCCGCTTTTCGGGCGGGATAAAAACGGTTTCAGAGGCAACAACTCTACCATTAATGGCAATGAAGCCGCTATCGGGGCGTTCCAGACCAGCAATCAGTCGCAAAGTGGTGGTTTTGCCACACCCGCTGGGGCCAACCAGGGCTAGAATCTCCCCCTTCTCCAGCGCAAAACAGACCTGGTTGACAACGGGATGGGCGGAAGGTGCGAAACGTTTGGTTAGGTTTTGAACTTCGAGGGTTTTCATCGGAACATTTGCTCCCTGCGCAGTAGAAATGAAAGCGGCAAAGCCGAAACCAGCACCAGCAGTAGCGCGGCCGGTGCGGCTTGAATATAAAAACCATCGCTAGCCCAAATCCAAACCCGTACAGCCAGCGTATCGAACCCGGCGGGACGTAGCAGAAGTGTGGCAGGCAGTTCTTTGAGCGACGTGAGGAAGACCAGCGCACCGCCCGCCAACAGACCAGGCGCGATAAGTGGCAGCGTGACTTGAAAAAGGGTCTGGAGCGAGGTGCGTCCCAGTGTGCGCGAAGCTTCCTCTAGAGAAGCGGAAAGTTGCCCAATGGCCGATTCACTGGCGCGCACGGCCTGGGGCATATGCCGCAAGACGTAGGCAATGACGATCAGCAAAGGGGTAGCATACAGGAAAGAGATGTAGCGGTTAAACAGCAGCACCAGGCTGAGAGCGATAACAACGCCAGGGATGGCATAGCCGACCTGGCACAGACGTGCCAGAAAGCGGGTCAAGTGGCTGGGGTAACGCGTCGAAAGCCATGCCACCGGCAGGGAGAGAGTCACCGCCAGCAGGGCAGCCAATGCCGAGGTCCACAGGCTGTTCCAGATAAAGTTTGCAAATCCTTGCGAGCCAGTGCGAAAGACTTGCGCCAGCGTTTGGGGATCGAAGACAGCCTGAATACTCCAGGTCACCAAGACGATCAGGGGAATGAACAAACTGATTGAGACCATCATTGCGACGATCAGCAAGGCAGGGAGTCTCCACCCGCCAAGCGGGGTGGGTGGAGCGGGATGCCAGTTCCCTTCCATTTGGGTGAAGCGCGCCTGTCCCTGAAATTTGATTTCAGCCCACAAGAACAGTGTGGCAAGGCTAACCAGCACCCCGCTCAGGATGGAAGCCGCCGAGCGATCATACCGTCCATACAATTGGGCGAAGATAGCGGAGGAAAATGTCTCATAGCGCAACAGGGCAACCGTGCCGTATTCGGCCAATACGTCGAGAGCAACCAGAAGCGCGCCGGCCAGCAGGCTGGGGCGCAGCGCCGGCAAAGTGACCTGCCAGAAGATTTGCCAGGGAGTGCGGCCCAGGGAGCGGGCAGCTTCATTAAGTCTCGCGTGCTGCGAGCGGAAGGCTGCGCCACTCAACAGGTAAACATACGGGAACATGAAGGCGATCAAGATGAAAGCTGCACTCCCAAAACCGACCGGACTGGGGATTGGCACGGAGAAACCGAACGTGCCTTCAAGCCACTGGGGGATGATTCCACCGCGGGGGCGCAACAAAGTCAGGTGCAGGATCGCCCCGATGTAGGGTGGAATGGCGAGCGGAAGGGCCAACATCCAGCGCCAGGCTTTCCGCCCAGGCAGGTCGGTGCGTTCGGTCAGCCAGGCCATGCCAACACCAACGACCAGCGTGCCACAAGTCACAACTGTGGTCAGCGCCAGGGTGTTGCCCATCAACCGCCAGATGCGGGTTTGCAGCAGACGCTGCCAGTCTTCAGGATGAGCGCCTAGCGCCCGCAAGAAGATATACACCAGCGGGATAGCCACCCAAACAGCCACCAGCCCTGCGGCCAATGCTAGCCGCGGGCTGAAGGGGAGGGGTTTGAAGAGAATCGGTAAAGGTTTCGTTGTCAAGCTACCGGAATGTAGGGCTGTTTTTCAGGGTTGCATGGGTACTTCCATTACGAATGTAGCCTAGCGCGAGTTCTTACGGCAGGCCGACGCTTTCCATCAACTTAAAAATGGCATCCAGTTCGAGCGCAGCGGAGGCAATGTCTACTTCTGCCAGGCGGAAGTTTTCGAGCGGAATCACTCCTTCTCGCAGCGGGACACCAGGCAGCAGCGGGTATTCGTAATTGCCTTCGGCGAATAACATCTGGCCTTCTCGCGAGACCAGGAAGTCAAGTAGAGCCTGGGCAGCGGGTAGGTTCTTTGCGCCTTTGACAATAGCGGCAGCGGTGAGGTTGGTAAGTAAGCCGATTTGTCCCTCGCCCTGGTCAGGATAAATGACGCCAACGTTGCTACCTTCAGCTTTTTGCAAGTGGTAGTAATAATGATTAACCAGGCCGAGTTTAAATTCGCCTGCACCAACCGCTTTGCGCACGTCGGTATGGCCGCCGAAGAAAGTTGCCTCGTTGGCAATTAGACCCTTCAGCCATTCCGCAGTAGCTTCCTCACCGATTAGTTTGCGCATGGTGGCAACCTGAGCCTGCATTCCACCGTTGGTCGAGCCTGCGGCGGCAACCTGTCCCTTCCATTTGGGATCGGTCAAGTCAAATATCGAATCGGGCAATTCTTCTGGCGGGACAAGGTTTGCATTGTACATGATAACCCGTGCCCGGCGGGTGAGTCCGACCCAGCTCTGGTCGGGTCCGATAAATTCAGCGGGTAGGGACGCGGCTCCTTTAGGCAGGTAAGACTGGAAGATGCCTTTTTGGGCAAGCGATTGCACCGTGAACACCTCGGTTGTAATGAAGACATCCGCTTGGGGGTTGGATTGTTCTTCAATCAAAGCATTTGCCAGGGCACTGTTGCTTCCAGCCTTGAGCAGAATTTCGACTTGGGGATATTTTGCCTGAAAAGCATCCAGAACTGGCTGGATGAGGGCTTCAGAACGGCCGGAATACAAAACAAGTTTTCCGGTGACCTTAGCTGACTCAGGGGCATCGGTTGCCGTGTTTTCCGGCAGGCCGGCAGAAGTGGGTGCGGGCAGGTTTTCAATACCCGCGTTAGATGTGGGTGGAACTTCGGGCGCGGCTTGCGCGCAAGCGGTAAGACCGCCTGTTAGTAAAAGCAAGGGTATCAGGAGACGATAGAGAAACATTATATGACTCCTTTCGAAGGATGTGGATTTATCCCATCGCGATAGGTCTTTTGAGACATTTCAACACCGGATGACAATCTTCGGGAGATACAAAAAATAAGACCATTGGTTTTTGATTAGTATAAGCTAATATTATACATTAGCATCTGCTATTAATCACCTTATTTATATGATATTTGTCATAATTTTTAGGTATTTCATTCGGTCTTTCGAAGTTGCAAATTTCTGCTGGGCTTAGAACAACTACCAGCAGAATCCAATAAAATATCGAACCTAACAACTGGCTGATGGGCAGGTCAGGGCAGAAACTCGCCGCTGGTGGGGTCAACCCCGCTATCAATATAGCCGCTGAGCAATTCGCCGATCATTTGCTCGGTAAAAGCCTGTCTGCCGGGGCTTAAGTGTTCTTCGTTGAGATGGGTGAGCGACAGCGATAAGTGGATGTTTTGACCGCCTTTGCCCTCCAAAAGATCTGGAATCAGCGAACGCAACTCAGTTGCCAGATCAAGGCTTTGAATCGAAACAATCCAGCGATCGCGTAAGCCAGGCGGGGGCGGCTGATCGGCGATCAGGTTAAAACCAGCTTGCCCAAACGCGGTTAACCATTCCGGGGCTGGGCGGTGGAAAAAGACGGTCTTCACCGACCAGGTTTGAAAATAGGCGATCAGGCTATCCACGTCTGAAGCAGTGGAGGCGGCGGAGAGTTGTCCATAGAGAGGGTACGTCGGCACGGGAAATGGCGGATAAAGGGGTTGGCAAAGGCCGCAGAAGTAGCGCACACCGTTGCGGAAAGCGTTCTGGGCGGCTTTTCCTTCGCCGGTGTTGGGGTCGCTAACAACCGCAACGCGCCAATCCTCGGTGACGGCGGCGGCGATGAAGCCGGCGACAAAACCCTCCCAATCGGGGCGATAGGGCTGGACAGAGAGGAGACTTAAGTTCGCCTGAGGGCTCAGGGAGGCAGTACCAATCACCAGGAATTGGGTTTGGGGGGCCGATTCTGCCAGCGAGCGGGGGTCGATTCCATCTGGAAGGATCACAATGAGGGGGACAGGGCGGGCTTGAATTTCTGCGCTGCTGATCGAAGGCTTGACTTCAAACAGAATGTTCTCCTGGCGGGCGATTTCGGCTAAAACGGTACTGGTCTCGTTAAACCACGGCGTTCCTTCCGCCTGCGGGGCAATCAAGAAGATGGTCGGAGGCAACGGGGTTGGGGTCAGGGTGGGTTCGGAGGTGAACGTGGCAGAGGGCAGAGGGATTGCCTGCGTTGGCGGGCTCTCAGCACCGCTTGTGCAGGCAGCCAGCAACGAGAAGACGACCAGAAGGGGCGTACAAAAACGAATCTGGATGGACGGCATAACCTCGATCCTTGGCTAAGTTGAAAGGTATTGTATCACGGCAGGCAGGTTTCCAAGACAATGGAGGGCTGACCTCCTCCACCACCATACAAGGCGGTTCAGTGTGCTCCAAACGGGTTATACCTGTGAAAAACGCAACAACCTACCATCACAAGTCGGGTTGATCATTTGCTGAAAAAAACTGTCCACGAATGTAGCACGCATAAACGAATGACAGCGCTATTCGTCCATTCGTGAAAACTTCGTGGACGGTCTGCCCTGCCAAATAGAGCCTTGGTAGGTAATTACGCTCTTTCGGCTAAGATGCGTGCGCGGCGGTTCAATAACTCGGTACGTTCTGCCAGGATGATTTGCTGCGGCGTTTGCCCGTTGGATAGCGGCTGTAATTGCCAGCTACGCAGGAACATCAGTGTTTTGATGAGCATATCTCCTTCACTATCGAACGCGGTCTCGTCGAAAAATTCCTCAAGGTGATTGAGGAACTCATCGGCGAGTTTTGCCTCTTGTTCGCCGCCGCCGACCATCACCTGGGCTGGCGTCAAGCCGGCGAAAAAAGGGTGGGGTGTATTATTCCAGCGCTGTTCCAATTCTGCTCTGGCGGCGCGTCGGGCCTGGTCGTCGGGAAAGGTTTGGGCGTGCCATTCGGCAAGCATCTTATGCCACACTTCATCTTGGGCCTCACCCCATTGTGGTGTGAACAGATTGAGAATGCCACCGCTGCGATGGTAGGCTGGTGTGTAGCGGCCTTGCGGCCACGGCTGGAGGAGACGTTCTATCTGGCGGCGCACGTTGAGCGGGACAATGGGCGGCAGTTCTGCCAACGCCAGTCGGATATCCCCCGTTGCCCAAACGGTTTCGGACATGCTCCTCTTGTTCTGATTGGGCTGGTTCAGCGAGAATTCAATCTTCATCAACACCCAGCGATCGGCAGAGGCGCGGTTTGGAAACCAACGCGTCTCTGTCTTATACCTCAGCGCCCTGTCTATCATCGGAACCACCTCCACTTGTGCTTGAGGTCGCGCAATGTCTCTTTTGCCTGGGCGTAATCGGGTTTGTAGTGCAGAGCTTCTTTTATACCAGCAATTGCAGCCTGCTTGTCGTTGGTCAATGCCAATTGCATCATGGCACGATTGTAAAAGATGCGGGCGGCCTGATCAGCCTCCTCGGCAGTTACTCGCATTGCAGCCTGATCGTAGTGCTCTAACGCACCTGCGAAATCGCCCAAGAGGTAATGGATAAAGCCCAGTTCGTAGAAGGGAATAGCCAGGGTGGGCAGTTCTGCCGCGGCGTTCAGGCACATCTCCCGCGCCTGCCAAATCTCGCCGTCATGACGCAAGATATGCCCCGCAACCCATGCTTCAATCAGTGCGCAACGCGGGTAGGCACGCAGGGCGCGCTTGTAATGCGTGACGATAGCACACGGATCATTGGCTTGTAAGAGAACCTCCAAACGCAACAGCTCTCGCGCCCATACAACCCCCAGTTTCTTATGATATGTGGCAATATAGCTAGCCAGCGCGCTGCGTTCAGTTTCGTTTGAGGTGCACCACTCCAAGGCGAGTTGTTGCCAGTTGTCGGGTCGAGGTTCCGCCTCCTGCCCTGCGATAACCTCATCCGCCAGATGAATCCACTCGCGATAGACCGAGGGCACCTGAGGGTTTGTGGATTCACGTCGGTTTCGTTCAGACATAGTTATCTCCATTCAGCAGCAATTATATTATACAGGATTTGTTATTGCCTACCACATTGTAGGATAGCCCTGTATACCCCAATTAACAACCCGAAGCGGTGAGTGTCAATTATAATCAGGGAAGATTGTGCCTGCTGACTGAGAGAAGGCAACGCTCCGATTTCGGCTGCACGTGCTGGAGCGAAGCGCTTCTTGGGCAGGAAGCTTGCAGGCATGATCGATAGAGGATAACGCTTCTGGAGGTGTCAATTTGAGTGCCAAGGATGAACTTGAACAGATTGCGCAACAAGTAGCCCAGTGCCAGTTATGCGAGTTGCACTTTTCGCGCAAACGGGCTGTGCCTGGCGAAGGGCCGGCTAATGCTGAGGTTATGTTTATCGGCGAAGGGCCTGGCTTTCATGAAAACGAGCAGGGACGGCCTTTTGTCGGGGCAGCCGGAAAGTTCCTGGATGAGTTGCTGGCGAAAATCGGGATGCGGCGGGATGAGGTATTCATCACTAATGTAGTTAAGTGTCGCCCGCCCTCCAATCGCGATCCCAAACCCGAAGAAGTCGAGATATGCACGCGCACTTACCTTGAACGCCAGATTCAGGCCATCAATCCGAAAGTGATCATCACCCTGGGGCGCTATTCTATGGGGCTTTTCCTCTCCAACGCCAAAATCTCCGAAGTGCACGGGCAGTCTTTTTGGGTAAAGGGGCGCTTGATTGTGCCGATGTATCATCCAGCGGCCGGCTTGCATCAACTCTCCCTGAAGCCGGAGATTGAGCGGGATTTCTTGCGCCTACCCGAACTGCTGGAAAAATCGAGACAGAGCGAACAAGAAAGTGCTCCTCCCTCCAACTTTGATTCAGATCAACCTGCCAGACAACTCACCCTGTTCTAAGGAGGATTTTATGAACGATGTCAAAGATGCCCTGCTGGAAAAACTAGAGCAGAAAACGGCGCAGGTTGCCGTGCTTGGGATGGGCTATGTTGGACTCCCGTTAGCGGTGGTCTTTGCCGAAGCCGGTTTTCACGTGATTGGCATTGATCCCGATGAGCGCAAGGTGGCGATCATCCGGCGCGGGGAGAGCCATATCCAGGATGTACCCTCGCCGACGGTACAGGCGCTGGTGCAAAGCCAAAAACTTCACGCCACCTGCGATTTCTCCGTGATCCGAGAGGTTGATGCGGTCAGTATCTGCGTTCCGACTCCCTTGCGCAAAACCGGCGATCCCGATCTCTCTTTTATTCTGAACGCTACCGACCAACTGGCGCAGTACATCCATCCTGGGATGGTGGTGGTATTGGAGTCGACCACGTATCCAGGAACGACCCGCGAGATTCTCCTGCCCCGCCTGGAACAACAGAACGGCGTTGTGCTGGGCGAAAATTTCTTTCTCGCCTTCTCCCCGGAACGGGTCGATCCCGGGCGCACCGATTGGACAACCTATAACACTCCAAAAGTCGTCGGCGGGATCACCCCAGCCTGTACGGAAGTCGCCAGCCGCTGGTATCAACAAGCCCTTCAGACGGTTGTGCCGGTTTCGTCGGCCGAAGTGGCAGAGATGGCAAAGCTGCTCGAAAACACCTTCCGCATGATCAATATCGGGATGGTTAACGAGATGGCCATCATGTGCGATCGGCTGGGGATCGATGTGTGGGAGGTGATTGACGCCGCGGCTACCAAGCCCTTTGGCTTTATGAAGTTCACCCCCGGCCCGGGCCTGGGAGGGCACTGTATTCCGATCGATCCGTTGTATCTTTCCTGGAAACTGCGCGCCTTGAAATACACTGCCCGCTTCATCGAGCTGGCTTCCGAGATCAACACCAATATGCCTCGCTATGTGGTGGGGAAGGTGCAGGACGCGCTGAACAATCAAGGGAAAGCGCTGAAAGGCAGTGAGGTGCTGGTGCTAGGGGCAGCCTATAAAGCAGATATCGACGATCTGCGCGAATCGCCAGCCCTGGACGTGATCGGGTTGCTGCATCAGAAAGGGGCGCGGGTAAGCTATCACGACCCCTATATTCCGTCTTTGAACCACGATGGCCTGGACTACCAAAGCGTTCCCGATCTGATGGAAGCCGTTCGTCAGGCGGATTGCGTGGTCATCATCACCAATCACAGCAACTATAACTACACCGCCATCCTTGAAAACGCCCAACTGATCGTTGACACCCGCAACGCCTTGGGGAAGCTCGGTAAGCATAACCCTAAAGTAGTTAGGCTCTAAACAGCTACGCCAGCCGTAATAACCAGGATATAATTTATGAGAGCATGAATCCTTTTTTGCAAGATTCTCTCTTTGACCTGGAAACCTTCACCCTGCTAACCGCTCGGCGCAGGAATGTCCTGCGTTCACCTAAACAATATGGCAGCGCCGATCAGGATGCGTTGCCATACCTTGCCGAAATGAAGCTGGAACTACTGGATGACCCACAGCCCATTCAGTTCCAACCCAACACGAATGAAGCAGTGCACCGTTGGTCTCCTTATGTGCAGGGCTTTTCAGCAAGTTTCGTTCAGCGCACGCTAGAACAATATCGCTCTGACTATCAACGGCCGATCATCCTTGACCCTTTTGCTAGAAGTGGAACGGTTCTTGTCCAATCGAAATTCAATGGCTATCCTTCGGTTGGAATCGAGTTAAACCCTTTGCTGCACTTTATCGCCAGCGTCAAGGTTCATTCCTGGGTCGTTTCGCCCCAAAAGTGGTTGAAGATTGCTAAAGCAATTCTTCAACAGAGCAAACAACCAAAAACTCCGCCCTTTTCTGCCCCTCCTTTTCTCAAATCGGAAACCCATTTTCGCTTGCCTGTCTTGCGCAATCTCGAAAAGATCAAAGGTTCAATAGACGCCTTTGACCCAACTACGGAAGAAGAGCAACACTTAAAGAATTTACTCTTACTGGCTTTTGCCTCGATCTTGATTGATTGTAGCAACCTCAAGCGTTCGCCCTGTTTAGGGTATTGTCATACCAAGCATGTCGAAGACGATGCTCCATATCGATATTTTGCTAAAAAAATAGAGCAAATCGGCGAAGACCTCTGGCTGTGCCAAACCGAATACCGCGCCGCGCTGAACACCTCCAGTACTGTTCTGCTCGGCAATTCGATGCAAGTCGCTTTGCCCGAATCCTGTGATCTGATTATTACATCTCCCCCTTATATGAATGGTTTGGATTATGTGATGAACTATAAGATCGAGATGGGCTGGTTGGGTTTTGGGCAAAGCCATCGTGATCTCAAGCGACTCAAAGACCAGATGGTCGTCTGCGATAACGTCTCGAAAGGGCTGATCCAGGAATTTGCAGTGGTTAAACGCTACACCCACCCCTGGATTGAACAAATCAAGGCGGACATCTCAGAGAGTATCCAGCGTCGCGGAAATTATCGTCGTCAGGATATGCCCGAAATCGTCCACAAATATTTTGGTGATATGTATCAGGTGATGAAAAACGTCGTCCAGTTCTTGAAAGACAACGGGCGCTTTATTCTCGTGGTCGGGGATAGCCTGATTGCTGACATTTATGTCCCAACCGATTTGATCCTTGCCCAAATGGGCAGCGAATTGGGGTTGCGAATCGAGCGCTTAACCAAAGCCCGTGAACGGCGCTCTGGACAGGTTCGCAGTTATCGCCTGAGAGAGACCATTGTAACCTTAAAGAAAGCGCGCTAATGGAGCGGGGCGATCTCGGTTTCATTCGCTTAGAAGATGAGCACTTAGTCCTTGCTTATAAACAAGGTGAAAAAGAGATTACTGCAGCCTCAGTTTTACCTTATTTGGAGAATTGATCGCTATGGCAAATTATCTGGTCACTGGAGCAGCGGGCTTCATCGCTGCGCGGGTGGTCGAGAGACTGCTCGCCAACGGGCATACCGTCTGGGGTGTAGATAACCTCAATGACGCCTATGATGTGCGTCTCAAGGAATATCGCCTGAACCATCTCCAGACCTTCCCCAATTTCACCTTTGAGCGCCTAGATATCGGCGAAGCCGAGGCGGTGCAGAAGCTGTTCGCCAGAATGCCTGGCGAGGGTTGGCAGGCAGTGATCAACTTAGCTGCGCGGGCTGGCGTGCGCCAGTCGTTGCTAGACCCCTGGGTGTATTACCAGACCAACGTGACCGGCACGCTCAACTTGCTCGAAGCCTGTCGCCAGCATGGCATTAAAAAATTTCTCTTAGCTTCCACCTCGAGCGTGTATGGGGCTAAGGCGCCCTTGCCGACCCCCGAAGCGGCTTCCAGCGATTTCCCGTTACAACCCTATGCCGCCAGCAAGAAAGCGGCCGAGGTTTTGTGTCATACGTACCATTACCTCTATGGTTTGGATATCAGTGTGGTGCGCTATTTCACCGTGTACGGGCCGGCCGGGCGACCGGATATGGTCATGTTTCGCTTTGTGCAAGGGATGATGGAGGGTAAGCCGATCACCATCTACGGCGATGGCACTCAGTCACGCGGCTTCACGTACGTGGAGGACATCGCTGAGGGAACGATTTTAGCTCTGCAACCCTTGGGATATGAAATCGTTAACCTGGGCGGGCATGAGACCATTCAAATCGGTGAGTTGTTGCGTCTTTTTGAACGGTTAACCGGCCGGCAGGCGCAGGTGATCTATGCACCGCCCCACCCGGCAGATATGTACGCCAATTGGGCGGATACGCGCAAAGCTCAAACTTTATTGGGATGGCAACCCAAAGTCGGCTTACAGGAGGGGGTGAGGAGCCTGGTGGAGTGGTATCAGCAGGAGCGTGCCTGGGCAAGCCAGATCATCACATGAACGCGAGAATGGTTGACCGTCTTCGCCAAGCGGGAAGGGAAATCTTTGCCAATCCCCTCTTGCGGCGGGTGGTAAAAAATTCCGCTTACCTTTTCAGCGCCACCGGTCTCTCGGCGGCGATCGGGATGCTGCAGGGAATTCTCACTGCCCGTCTCTTGGGGGTGGAAAATTTTGGTATCCTGGGGGCAATCACGGTTTTCACCAGCGTGATCAACCGTTTTGCCTCCTTTCGTATGAGCGAGCTGGTGGTGCGCTATGTCGGCGAGTTTGAAGAAAAGGGGGAGCAGGAGCAGGCTGCCGCCTTGTTCAAGGGGGCGGCGTTGGTGGAAATGGGGGCTTCGCTGGTTGCCTTTGCCCTGATCTGGGCCTTAGCGCCTTTCGGCGCCCGTTGGTTGGCGAAGGATGTCAACACTGCCACCTGGTTTACGCTCTATGGTTGGATCGTGATTGCCAACCTGATTGCCGAATCTTCGACCGGCTTGCTCCAAATCTTCAATCGCTTTCGCCGCATGGCGTGGTTGCAGGTTGCCGGCAGCCTGGTGACCTTGCTTTTGATCGGGTTTGCCTATCTCAACCGTAGCGGCCTGACGGGTGTGCTATGGGCGTACATCTTGGGCAAGTCGATTGGCGCTTTGGGTTTCACCCTGGCTGCGCTGAGCGAGGCAAAAGTCCGCTGGGGAGGGCGCTGGTGGCAGGCGTCTTTGAGCCGCTTGCGGCCAAAATTCGGGGAGCTGGCGCGCTTTGCCCTCAGCACCAACATCAGTGCTTCGCTCAGCCTGATCAACAAAGACAGTGAACTGTTATGGATTTCCTTCTTGCGTAATCCTCTCGAGACGGGGTATTATAAACTGGCGCTTTCGCTGATCAACATTGTGCAAATGCCGGTCAGCCCCTTGCCGCAAGCCACCTATCCAGAACTCTCCCGCGAGATGGCGCGGCACAATTGGGATGGCGTGCGCACTTTGCTCCGCCAGGGGAGTCTCCTGGCGGGTGGTTATACACTGGTGGCCGCGCTTTGTGTGGCGGTATTGGGCAAACCGCTCATCGGCTTTCTCTATACCGATCCCTATCTGCCGGCCTATCCGGCGCTCGTGATCCTGTTGGTGGGCTTTCTGGTCGCTAACACGTTCTACTGGCATCGCTCTGCCTTGCTCGCCATCGGTCGGGCAGAATTCCCTGCCCAGGTGAATTTCGTCTTAGCGATAATGAAGATCGGTGGTATCTTCTTGCTGGTGCCGAGATTCGGCTATTTAGCCAACGCCGCCCTGCTTTCGGCTTCGTATCTGCTCGGCGTTAGCGTTTCGGTAGTCGTCTTTGCCCTGACCCTGCGGCGACGGGCAAGCCAATCGATTGTCCAGAGCCTGCCATGAGAGTAGGGTTTGTGCTTCCTGCCGTGCAGAAACCGAGTGGCTGGCGCACGTACGCGCTCGGCTTGATCGGCGAACTGCTGGATGAGGTGGAAGCGGTCTTGTTTGTGCCAAGAGACGAGGTGGCTGCAGCCCAAAGGGAGTTTCCTCAGGTTCCCGTCCTGGCTTTGCCGGCCACCCAAAGCGCCAGTTTGCAAAGCCTGAGCGGCACGTGGCGGTTGTGGCAGACCTTTCGGGCCATCCGTTCCCTGAACCTATCCTTGGACCTGGTGCATTCGTTGGAGGCTTATCCGACCGGTCTGGCGGGGCACTGGCTGGCGAGAAGGTGCAACTGTCCCCATCTCCTCACCGCCCACGGCACCTACGGGGTTGTTTGGAAAGCCTCATTTTTTGATCGTCTCCTGTATCGGCAGGTGCTCCGTTCAGCAGCCCATCTGTGTCCGGTGTCTCAGGCAACTGCCAGGCGGGTCGAGCAAGCCTTTGGGGACGTGCTTGAGCATGTTCCGATCACCGTGATTTTGAACGGTAATCAGGTTGCCCAGCGCGTTGCGGCGGAAATAGCCCTGACCCGCCGTTTGCCGCAGACCCCGACCTTGCTCAGTGTGGGGGAGGTCAAACCGCGCAAGGGGTATCATATCTCCCTGCGGGTTTTTGCTCTCTTGCAAAAAGAAATCCCAACGGTGCGCTATGACATTGTCGGCAACTGTCCAGACAATGCCTACACCCAAAGCCTGGGCGAGTTCATCCGCCAAAACGGCTTAGCGGGCGTTCGCTTCCATGGCGCAGTCAGCGAGGCAGATCTGGCGCGCCTCTATCGGCAAGCCAGCCTGTTTCTGCTGACTCCTCAGGATGGGGCGGGGGCACAAAAACTGGCCTTTGAAGGTTTTGGACTGGTTTATCTGGAAGCCGGGGCGTACGGCTTACCCGTGATCGCCAGCGATTGCGGCGGAGTTGCCGAAGCGGTGCGGAATGGCGAGACGGGGTTTGTTTTTGCCCAAGACGATGTGGCGGGGATGGCGCAGGCAGCGCGGCGGTTGTTGACCGATGAAGCGCTCAACCGAGGCCTGGGACTGGCAAATCGCCGCTGGGCGGAGACGCTCACCTGGAAACGGTGCGCGGCGCAGTTTTTGGCGATCTATCGCCGGGCGGTGGAGAAGCGATGAAAATCGCCCTCATCGCGCCCACAGCTTTACCCTCTCGGCGGGCAAATGCCATTCAGACGATCCGCATGGCGCATGCTTTTGCGCGACTGGGGCATGAGGTTTTGCTGGTGGCGTATGCCCCTCACCCCCAGACCCTCACCCCTGACCCCTCTCCCACAAGGGGAGAGGGGAGTGAGCCCTCACCCCCAGCCCCTCTCCCACAAGGGGAGAGGGGAGGAAGCCCCTCACCCCCTGCCCCTCTGCCACAAGGGGAGAGGGGAGGAAGCCCCTCACCCCCTGCCCCTCTGCCACAAGGGGAGAGGGGAGGAAGCCCCTCACCCCCTGCCCCTCTGCCACAAGGGGAGAGGGGAGGAAGCCCCTCACCCCCTGCCCCTCTGCCACAAGGGGAGAGGGGAGGAAGCCCCTCACCCCCTG